>JADMIO012763293.1_pt1 | contig 31981 bp, 27 predicted proteins | sample 8958161 | NCBI WGS metagenome assembly JADMIO01 (sample SAMN16585339, study PRJNA669376) | soil metagenome | isolation source: Crop rotation soil | place: USA: Cullars Rotation, Alabama | collected 2011
CTTTCCCCGTCTTGCCGGACGCGGCCGGCGGTGCGATGGCCGTCGCCTGGCTCGGGCCGGTTGCCGGCATGGCTGCCGGAGAGGATGGCGATGTGGCCGATGCCGTATCGCCCGCCGTCGACCCCGGCGGCGCGGGCGCGGCCCCGCTTGCATCCGTGGTCGTCGGCATCGCGGGCGATGCCGCCGTCGGCGAAGCGGGATGACTGGTGTCCATGCCGACCACGCCACCGTCGGGAACGCCCGACGCGGGTGCCATCAGCGGCAGTTCCTTCGTCTCGAAATCGCCCGCTGGCGAAGCCGGCACCTTCAGCGGAACGCGCGAGGCGGTGTCGTTCGGATCCTTCCCGACGATCAGCATCGGCAGGAAGATGATCGCCAGGGCAGAGAGCACCGCGGCGCCGATCAACCGGTGTTTCAGGGCGGGTTCCATGCAGCGATTCCGGCGTCGTCGGGAGGCTCGATTATAGCCCGCCAGTGCGCGCGGACCGTGAACCCGCGATGCGCTCAGGAAGCTTCCAGCACCCGCAGTGCGTCGGCCGCGGTGTGGAACGATCCGAACACCAGGACGCGGTCTCCGGGGCGTGCCGCGGCCAGCGCCGCAGCCAGCGCCATGGCGACATCGTCACGGACCTCGACCGAAGCAGCGGGCAGCGCACCGCGCAATCGCCCCGACAGTTCGGCGGCCGTCATTCCGCGCGGGGTGTCTTGCAGTCCGCACAGCCACCAGCTGGCGACATGCGGGAGCAGCGGCGCGACGATGCCTGCGAGGTCCTTGTCGGCCAGCGCGCTGAACACCGCGCTCGTGCGGCCCTCCGGCGGATGCGCCGCAAGCCATGCCGCCAGCACGCGTGCCGCCTGCGGGTTGTGGCCGACGTCCACGACGATCTCCACGGCATTCCGGATGAAGGACTGCAGCCGCGCCCGCGCATGCGCCGAACGCACGCCTTCGACGATCGCCGCATCCGTGATGCCGATGTCGAGCGCGCGCAGGGCGGCGATGGCGGCGGCCGCGTTCGCGCGCTGCGCGGGCGCCGCGAGCGCGGGTTCCGGAAGGTCGATCGCGTAGCCAGGCTCGCGCCAGCGCCAGCCTTCGGCCAGCTCGTCGACGAGGTAGTCGCACCCGGCGCGGATCGCGAAGGCGCCGATGCGGTAGGCATGCCGCAGCACGCTGGCGGGTGGATCGGCCTCGCCGAGCACGACCGGCTTGCCGTTGCGCATCACCCCGGCCTTTTCCAGCCCGATCGTTTCGCGGTCCGCGCCGAGCAGCGCTTGGTGGTCGAGGTCGACCGTGGTGATCACCGCGACATCGGCGTCGACGATGTTCACCGCGTCGAGGCGGCCACCGAGGCCGACCTCGAGGATGGCGATGTCGGGCCCTGCCCGCTCGAACAGCATCAGCGCGGCCAGCGTGCCGTACTCGAAATAGGTCAGCGGTATCGGTTCGCCATCGCCATCGATGCGCGCGGTCTCGATGCATTCGAACACGGCCACCAGGTCGTCGTCGGTCGCATCGACGCCGTCGATCCTTACGCGCTCGTTGTAACGCAGCAGGTGCGGCGACGTGTAGGCACCGACCCGCAGCCCCGCCGAGCGCGCGATCGCCTCGACGAAGGCCACCGTCGATCCCTTGCCATTGGTGCCGGCGATCGTGATCACGCGGCGCGCCGGCCGCGACAGCCCCAGCCTTCCCGCCATCGCACGCACGCGGTCCAGCCCGAGCGCGATCGCGTCCGGATGTTGGCGCTGCTGGTGCTCGAGCCACTCGTCGAGGTTCATGCCGCGTCTTTGATCCGATGGATGCCACGATGCCCGTCGCGGACGACACGAACGATGGCCTGCATCACGTCATTCCAAAGAAGATGGCGTAACGAGGGACCGGCGGTCTGCCACGAGGTGCCGCGCGTACAGGGGCGCGCAGGATAGCGCGCGCGGCCATCCCGACGCGCGGGTCGCGACACGCCATCCCCGGAAAAGGCGTGAAGGTGGCGACTTGGAAAACGACATCGCCGGAGTAGACTCGACCCGGGCTTCGGGGGAAACACCATGCATAGACGCAATCGCTGGCCAGCTCGGTCCCTGTTCGCCGCGGGCGCGCTCGGCGCATGCCTGGCCGGACTGCCCGCGGCGGCATGGGCGCAGCAATCGGGAACTTCCGCACTGACCGCGCAACTCGACCAGGTCTGCGCCGGCGCGGCGGCTGGTTCCGCGCTCGCGGCGCGCTGCGCGACGATCCAGGCCAGCCCGGATCCGGCCGCGCGCGCGATCGCCGCGGACCACAACGACCTCGAGGAAATCCCCGGCGCCGGCCGCGGCGCCGCGAAGGACCAGTGGCCGTCGCGCGAGGAAGTCGACACCTTGCTGACGCCGAAGCTGGCGCTGTTCGCGAGCGTCGACCGCGACCATGCCTTTCGTCGCGACGACAGCATCGAGGCCGCCTTCGACTCCGACACGACCACGTTCACCGTCGGCCTGGACTGGAACCCCGCCAAGCGCTGGCAACTCGGCCTGAGCATCAACAGCTCGCACCAGGACCAGCAGTTCCGCGGTTCGCAGGGGCGCACGAAATCCGATGCCACCGGCCTCATCGCGGTGTCGAGCTACGACATCGACGACCACTTCACCCTCGATGGCTACCTCGGCGGATCCCGCGGCAACCAGGACATCCGCCGCGTGGTGAGCTTCGTCGACGGCAGCACGCCGGTTGCCGAAACCGCTTCGCCGGACGTCAGGCGCACGCTCGGCGGCATCGCCCTCGACGCCAGCTTCCCGCACGGAGCGCTGGCGTGGCAGGGCTCGCTGGGTTTCGACGGCGCCAGCACCCGCATCGACGCCTACGCCGAAAGCGGCGGATCCGGGTTCGACATGCTCGTGCCGCGACGGATGGTGTCGACCCAGCGCGGGCGCATCGAATTCGGGTTCTCCGACACGGTGTCCGCGAGCTGGGGCGTCTGGCAGCCGCAGCTGCGCTTCGGCCTCGTCCACGAATTCAGCAACGATGAGCGCACCGTCGGCGTGCGCTTCCTCGACGACAGCGCCGGAACCGTCGTGACCTTCGACACCGGCGCACCGGACCGTGACTGGTCGCAGGCGACGTTCTCCTCCACCTTCGTCCTGGCGCACGGCAACTCGGGCTTCTTCACCATAGGCCGCGAGTTCGGGCACAGCACGTCGACGGCCACGACGTATGCGATCGGGTGGCGGATCGAGTTGTGATTGTCGAATCTGGCAATCCGGATGGATCTATGCCGACAGCTCGGGCCGTCAGCGTCTCTTCAATCACCAATTGTCCTGATTGACCCAAACGGTTTCGCCCGCTGCCGCAGGCGAGGCACTCTCTCTGTTATGCGACAGAGAAAGTCCCAAAGAGAACGCACCCCTCGCTACGCGCGTTCCGGACATCCTGTCCTCCGGGTCCGCTCGGGTGTCGGGTCCTTTCGACGGCACATCCGTGTGCCGACGAAACGATGATCGACATCCTGTCGATCACCCTTCGGGGCTGTTAACCGCCGCCCTCCGCCGCTTCGCAGGGGCCCCGCAGAGGCAGCGCATCCGTGCGCTCCCGAGCATGCTTCGGTCAATTCCAGCCACTTTCGCTTGCTGCGGATCATTCGCTCGTCATCCCGGCTTTCGCCGGGATAACAGCCAAGCGCTTCCGCGCTTGCGCCGATCTCCGTTGGCTTGCCTTGGCTTCAAAGCTCTTGCGCGCACGATGCGTGCGACTTGACGGGGCCCCTGCGAAGCGGCGGGCGGGGGCGGTCAACCCGAAGGGCGATGCGCAGGATGCGCATCGTTTTTCGTCGGCACACGGACGTGCCGTCGAAAAATTCCTTCCCCGACCGCGAACCCGGAGCACATGGATGTGCGCAGGGCGCGTAGTGAGGGGTGCCCTTCTCTTGGTTACTTCTCTTGGGCATGCAAGAGAAGTAACCCGGGCGCGTCAGCGCACGGAACGCCTCGCACTTGATTCCAGAATCGCGCCACTACGAGACAGGAGCGAATCGCGATCAGTTCAGAAACGCAAAACCTTTCACAAAACTGGACCGTTCAGGCCAGACCGCCACCAGCGAACAGCCCAAGCGCCCCCGCGCGTATAATTGCGACCCTCGGCGGCCGCGCCGCACGCAAGGAATTCGCCATGTCGCAGATGATGAAGGCGCTGGTCAAGCGCAAGCCCGAGGAAGGCATCTGGATGGAACAGGTGCCGATCCCCGAGGTCGGTCCCAACGAGGTGCTGATCAAGCTCGAGAAGACCGCGATCTGCGGCACCGACCTGCACATCTACAAGTGGGACGCGTGGTCGCAGCGCACGATCAAGCCTGGCCTCGTCATCGGCCACGAATTCGTCGGCCGCATCGTCGACATCGGCCCGGGCGTCACCGGCTACGCGCTCGGGCAGCGCGTGTCGGCGGAAGGCCACATCGTCTGCGGCCATTGCCGCAACTGCCGCGCCGGGCGCCAGCACCTGTGCCCGAACACGGTCGGCATCGGCGTGAACCGCAACGGCGCCTTCGCCGAGTACATCGTGATGCCGGCCAGCAACCTGTGGCCGATCCCCGACCAGATCCCGTCCGAGCTCGCCGCGTTCTTCGATCCCTACGGCAACGCCGCGCACTGCGCGCTCGAGTTCGACGTCACCGGCGAGGACGTGCTGATCACCGGCGCGGGGCCCATCGGCATCATCGCCGCGGGCATCTGCAAGCACATCGGCGCGCGCAACGTGGTCGTCACCGACATCAACGACTATCGCCTGAAGCTCGCGGCCGACATGGGCGCCACGCGGGTCGTCAACGTCAGCAAGCAATCGCTGAAGGACACGATGTCCGAACTCCACATGGAAGGCTTCGACGTCGCCCTGGAGATGAGCGGCAACCCGCACGCCTTCAACGACATGCTCGGCGCGATGTACAACGGCGGCAAGGTCGCCCTGCTCGGCATCCTGCCCAACGGCGCCGGCATCGACTGGGACAAGGTGATCTTCAAGGGCCTCACCCTGCACGGCATCTACGGCCGGCGCATGTACGAGACCTGGTACAAGATGACCCAGCTCGTGCTCACCGGATTCCCGCTGCAGAAGGTGCTGACCCACCAGGTCCACATCGACGACTTCCAGCGCGGCTTCGACCTGATGGCATCGGGCAATTGCGGCAAGGTCGTGTGCAGCTGGAACTGACGTCGGCGCCGCGGGCGTCGATGTCATCCCGAGAGCAGCGAGGGATCTGTCAACGACAGTCTCCCGCGAACACGGATCCCTCACTTCGTTCGGGATGACACCCGAGGAGCCCCATGTCCCTCACCCAACGCTACGCCGACGAACTCGAATCCATCCGCGCGCAGGGGCTGTTCAAGTCCGAGCGCGTGATCGCCTCGCCGCAGTCGGCCGAGATCGAGCTCGCCGACGGCCGCAAGGTGCTGAACTTCTGCGCCAACAACTACCTGGGCCTTGCGGACCATCCGGATGTGATCGCAGCCGCCAAGGAAGCGCTCGACAGCCACGGCTTCGGCATGGCCTCGGTCCGCTTCATCTGCGGCACCCAGGACCTCCACAAGCAGCTCGAGAAGACGATCGCGGATTTCTTCGGCAAGGAGGACACGATCCTCTACGCCGCCTGCTTCGACGCCAACGGCGGCCTCTACGAGCCGCTGCTGCAGGAAGACGACGCGATCATCTCCGACGCGCTCAACCACGCCTCGATCATCGACGGCGTGCGCCTGTGCAAGGCCAAGCGCTACCGTTACGCGAACTGCGACATGGCCGACCTCGAGGCCCAGCTCCAGGCCGCGGACGCGGCCGGTGCCCGCACGAAGATGATCTCCAGCGACGGCGTGTTCTCGATGGACGGTTTCATCGCGCCGCTCGACGAGATCACCGCGCTCGCGGCGAAATACAACGCACTGGTCCACATCGACGAATGCCACGCGACCGGCTTCCTCGGCGCGACCGGACGCGGCTCGGCCGAGGTGAAGGGCTGCCTGGACAGGATCGACATCGTCACCGGAACGCTCGGCAAGGCGATGGGCGGCGCGCTCGGCGGCTTCACGACCGGCAAGGGCGAAGTCATCGAGATGCTCCGCCAGCGCTCGCGGCCCTACCTGTTCTCGAACTCGCTGCCGCCGCACGTGGTGGCCGCGGGCATCAAGGCCTTCGACATGCTCTCGTCGGCGGGCGACCTGCGCGAGACGCTCGTGGCGAACACGGAATATTTCCGCGAACGCATGGTCGCCGCGGGCTTCGACGTCAAGCCCGGCGTGCACCCGATCAGCCCGGTGATGCTGTACGACGCGCCGCTCGCGCAGAAGTTCGCTGCGCGCCTGCTCGAGGATGGCATCTACGCGATCGGATTCTTCTTTCCCGTCGTCCCCAAGGGCCAGGCACGCATCCGCACCCAGATCAGCGCAGCCCATACCCGCGAGCACCTCGACCGCTGCATCGACGCCTTCACCCGCATCGGCCGCGAGCTGGGCGTGATCAAGGGCTGACGTGAAGGAGCCGATCGCGCGGGCCCTGCTTCCGTTGCCCGCGGGAAGGATCGCCGTGGGGTTCAGCGGCGGCCTGGATTCGACCGTGCTGCTGCATGCACTGGCCGCGATGCCGCTGGTGCGCGAACGCGGGCTGCGCGCGATCCACGTGCACCATGGCCTGAACGGCGATGCCGACGCGTGGGCGATGCATTGCGAGAGGACATGCAGCGACTGGGGCATCGCGCTCGACGTCACGCGCGTGCAGGTTGATCGCGAAGGCGGCCACGGTCCGGAAGGCGCGGCGCGCGCGGCCCGGCTGGCGGCTTTCAGGGCGGCGCTCGGCGAGGACGAATCGCTCGCGCTCGCGCACCACCAGGACGACCAGGCCGAGACGCTCCTGCTGCGCCTGATGCGGGGCGCTGGCGGCGACGGTCTGGCGGCGATGCGCAGGCGCTCGCGGATCGGATCCTTGCGCCTGTGGCGGCCCCTGCTCGAACTGCCGCGCACGGCGTTGCGCGAGTACGCGAACGCGCACGCGCTGGAATGGATCGAGGATCCTTCCAATGGCGACGCCGGTTACGATCGCAATTTCCTGCGCCTTCGCGTGCTGCCATTGCTGGCCGAGCGCTGGCCGCAGGCCAAACGCCAGCTCGCGCGCAGCGCCGCCCTGCTCGCCGAGCAGTCGCTATGGCTGAATGCGATCAGCGATGGACAGCTCGATGCGCTCCAGATGGCGCCGGACGTGCTGTCGATCCCGGCCCTGCTGACGCATCCGCGCACGCAGCGCGCACGCATCCTGCGCGCCTGGCTGCTGCGGCTGCACGGCCGCACGCCGCCAGCGAACATCCTCGCCGCGATCGAGCGCGACCTGCTGCCTGCGCGGACCGATGGCGACGGCCTCGTGGCCTGGGCCGACATCGCCCTGCACCGCTGGCGCGACCGCTTGCACGCGCGCATCCCGACCGATCCGCTGCCGCCGGACTGGAACGCGACCTGGGATGGCAGCGCACCGTTGCCGCTTCCCGATGGCGGCCGGCTGTTGCTTTCCGGCACCGCCTGTTTCGATTCCACGCTGGCGGTCCAGGCGCGCCGCGGCGGCGAGCGCATCCACCTTTCCGGCCGCAGCCACCATCACGCCCTCAAGCACGTCCTGCAGGATCGCGACGTGCCACCCTGGGTGCGCGCCAGCATGCCCTTGCTGTTCGATGCCGACGGCGAACTGCTCGCGGCCGGCGACGCGATCCTGTCGGCGCGGATGGAGGCCTGGCTTGGCGCCCGCGGCGCGAGCCTGCTATGGCAGCCTCCCGGCGCGCCTGCCGGCGCCGCCGATTGACCGCCCCCCTGCCCGACTCCACACTCCACGCCATGGCAAAGAAGGCTTCCACGATCGAACCCGCGCCCTCGGTGGTCGCCGGCTTCGAGCGCTCGCTCGACGAACTCGAACAGCTCGTGCAGCGCATGGAGAAGGGCGAGATGTCGCTCGACGAATCGCTGCAGGCGTACGAACGCGGCGTTGCCCTGTACCGGCAGTGCCAGGGCGCACTGCAGCAGGCCGAATTGCGGGTGAAGCTGCTCGGCGACCTGGGCGACCCGGATGGCGCCGAGCGCTTCGCGCCCGATGGCGACTGAAGCCATGGGCGCGATCGCGCAGGGCCGCGACGAGGCGGACATCGGCCCGGCGCTTGCGCGACGCAATGCCCGCCTCCATGCGTTCCTCGAACGCGTGCTGCCGGGCGAGGCCATCGCGCCGCGCCACCTGCACGCCGCGATGCGCTACGCCGTGCTCGGCGAAGGCAAGCGGATCCGCCCGCAGCTGGTCTATGCCGCGGGCTTAGCCTGCGGCGCCGGCGAAGATGCGCTCGACGCGGCCGCCGCCGCGGTCGAACTCGTGCACGCCTATTCGCTGATCCACGACGACCTGCCCGCGATGGACGACGACGCGATGCGACGCGGCCGCGCGACCGTGCACGTCGCCTTCGACGAGGCCACCGCGATCCTAGCCGGCGACGCGCTGCAGGCGCTCGCCTTCGAGGTGCTGATCGCCGCAGGTGGCGACCCGGCGCTGCGCATCGAACTGATCGCGACGCTCGCCGCCGCCAGCGGAACCGCCGGGATGTGCGGTGGCCAGGCGCTCGACCTCGCCGCGACCGGCCAGCGGCAGACGCTGGACGAACTCGAGCGCATGCATGCGCTCAAGACCGGCGCCCTGTTCCGCGCGTCGGTGCGGATGGGAGCGCTGTGCGCGCACGCTGACGCGGCGACGCTGCACCGCCTCGACGACTTCGCCGACGCCTTCGGCCTCGCCTTCCAGATCCGCGACGACATCCTCGACGTCGAAGGCAGCTCCGCCCAGCTCGGCAAGACCGCCGGCAAGGACGCCGCGCAATCGAAGTCCACCTACCCCGCCCTGCTGGGCCTAGACGGTTCGCGCCGGCTGCTGGCCGAACTGGCGCAGAAGATGCGCGAGACGCTCGCACCGCTGGGGGAAGCCGGGGCGGAGTTGCTGGCGCTGGGCGAGATGGCTGTCACGCGCGACCGGTAGTCGAGTAGAAGGCACGTGACTACAGACCTAAGACTCAGGCAATCCTCTTAGTTTTACTTAAAGTACTTGACGCACTTCATGCATTGCGACAGACTGTCTCCGTACACTTCAGGAGGTCCTATGCGCATGCATCAAGTTGAAGTAGATGATGAAGTTTTTGCGTTCGTCAAAAGCCACGCAGAGCCGCTAGTCGATACTTTCAACTCGTCTCTTCGGCGTCAGCTTCCTCTTTCCACCGCGACACAGGAAATGAAATTGGCTCCCTTTGCTGCAGATGCCCCATCGTTTCCCAGCGGAACTCCGCGGGCATTACGACAAATCCTTGAGGTGGTACTGCTCGTTCTTGGTGGTTCACACACTCGTCCATCGGCTACGCACGTCGTTGCAAAGCGGCATGGCGTCGCGACGCCAACAGTCTTGGACAAGTACGCCCGCCAATTGGGGCTGGCAACCAATCAATTCGATCGCCTGCTAGAGCAGCCTGGCCTGAAAGATTTCAAGCAACTGCTTCGCTCTAAGTTTCCGAAGCACACTGACGTCGTTGCTAGCTTCTTACCGTAAGCCGAGCCGGATTGATCGATACAAGCTTCCCTTGTGCTTTGCTGTGGGCCTTTGCGCCGTAAAGCGAGCCGAGCACCGCAGAAAAGAAGAGGAGCAAGGCCCGCATGTTTGAGCACATGTGCGAGTTCGGGCCGGCCCCTTCTTTTCGAGGAGCGCAGGGTACCGACGCGGCTTCATCGCGTCGGCGACGCCCGCGCAATTGGTCTTGGTCACTTTTGCCGACAGATCGCAGGAGCGATCTGAACCGCGAAGCGCCCTCGCGCAGCGAGGGTGAGGCCCATGGATGGGCCGAAGGTCAACAAAAGTGACCCGCGCGTAAGCGCGGAAGCTTTCCTTGATCTTGCCTGCTGCGATTGATCGCAATCAAAGCCACTGGATTCCCGCCTTCGCGGGAATGACGAGCAAAAGCAGCGCTGGAAGAAAAGGCGAGCGGAGCTAGCGGATCATGCCGACCGAGCCAAAGCCGAAGCACGCAGCAACCCCTCCATCGGCCGCACCGCCCCACTATCCGGAAACACCCTCCCATCCAGCACGTCCCGCGGCACGTGCAGGTGCTCCGCCAGCACCCCCTTGAACAGCGCGCGCATGTCGGTCGTCGCGCGGACATCGCGGCCTTCGTTGAGATCCTGCGGCGACAGGCCCGGCCAGCGGCCGGCAATGCGGCCACCGGCGATCGCGCCGCCGGCGAGGAAGGCGACGCCGCCGGTACCATGGTCGGTGCCGCCGGTGCCATTGGGTTTCGCGGTGCGGCCGAACTCGGTGACGACGACGACGGCCGTGCGATCCCATGACGGGCCGATCGCCTCGTGGAAACTCTTCAGGCCGTCGTCGAGCTGGCCGAGCTTGCGCTGAAGGGTCGCGACCTCGGCGGCATGCGTGTCCCACCCGGTGTCCTCGACGAAGGCGACCTGCGGGCCGTCGCCACGCGCCATGAACCTGGCGGCCGCGGCCATCATCGCCTGCAGGCCACCGCCGAATGCCGCCTGCGCCCTGCCCGGATTGCGGACGGCCTGGGCGTCTGCCTTTTCGCTCGTTGCACGCGCCGGGTCAGCAACCATCGCCGAACCAGCGCCGATGGATGCTTCGTCATGCGATTCGGCGACCGCGCGCGACCACGCTTCGGCCAGGCGCGGGTCCTCGGCGTAGAGCGCATCGAGCCGGCGCAGCAGGCCGGGATCGACGCCCGACTGCAATGGCGGCGACCAGCTGCCGACCTTCGCCGGTCCGCGCATGATCAGCGGCATCGCCGCCGCGAGCGCGAGGCCTTCCTGGCCGTGCAGGCTGGCGACGCAGCGATTCATCCAACCATCCGGCGTGCCGGTGGCGCCGGCGCTGCCGTTCTCGACGCAGTCCTGCGCCTCGAAGTGCGAACGCCCCTGGTACGGCGGCGCGATCGCCACGACGGGCATGAACGCCTTCTGCCGGTAAAGCTGCGCGGCGTACGGCAGCGACGGATGCAGGGCAAAGTCGCGGTCGATCGCGATGGGCTTCGCGACGTTGTCTCCGGGAACGAACGGCAGCGAGCCGCGCAACGCGCCCCAGGCGTTGTCGCCCATGGGCGGCAGCGCGTGCAGGCCATCCAGGCCACCGCGCAACAGGACCACCAGCAACAACGGCGGCGGCCCTGCCGTGGTCGACCACGCCGAGCGCGGCCACAAGGAAAGCGCAGCCGCTCCGACGGCCATCGCCTTGAGCAGTTCGCGGCGCGTGGTCATGTCAGATCCTCCACTGGAAGTCAGGGCTGGCGAGCAGCAGGCCGAGCGCCTGTTGCGGCGAATCGGCGCGCGCGACCGCCTGCGCGGTGCCTGCCTGCAGCCGCAAGCCGAGCGCATCGCGCGCGACCTGCGCGGGCACCAGCGAACGCGGTGCGTGGGCCGCCAGTTCCCCGGCGGCCTGGACGCGTTTCAGCAACGCGTCCGGGCCGATCCACGCGTCGGCGGTATCGGCGAATCCGGCCGGCGAGCGCGGGAGGAAGTCCGGTCGACCCAGCCGCGCGAGCAGCCCGGCGAGCATGCGCACGTCAGGCGCCTGGCGGACATCGAGCGCGCGCAGCGCGGCGACCAGGAAGTCGTCCGGTGCGCGGAACTTGCGCGCGTCGGGCGCCCAGGCCTCGTCGCTGCGCAGCATTGCGAGGTAGAGCTCGCGCAGGTCGCCGCCGCTGTCGAGGTAGGCGACGGCCATGCGCTGCACGAGCTTCGGCGGTGGCTGGTCGGCGACGAAGTGCCGCGCGAGCTTGAGCGAGAGGTGGCGCGCCGTCGCAGGATGGACCGCGAGGTCGGCCAGCACGGCGCGCCCCTGGTCCATGCCCTCCTCGGCGTAGCGTCGGCCAACGATGCTGCGCGAGCCGGGTTCGTGCGCATTGCCGCGATAAACGAAGCCCGTTTGCGTATTGACGTTGGCTCCCGCGAATGCCGTCGCGAACGGTCCCACGCCGCGATCGTCGCGGGGAGCGCGCACGCTCCAGCCGGTGATCGCGCGGGCGAACTCGGTGACGTCGGCCTGGCTGTAGCCGCCGTCGACACCGAGCGTGTGCAGTTCCAGGATCTCGCGCGCGAGGTTCTCGTTGAGTCCGAACCTGCGACGCTGGATGGCTGGTTCGGGCGATGGATCCACCTGGTCCAAGGCGCTCGATCGCGCCGGACCGCGACGGCCCTGCAACAGCCCGGCGCGCGAATCCGGCCCGATCGACACCGCGTTGTCGAGGTAGCGCAGCATCGCCGGATGGGTCTCGACGCCCAACAGCAGCTCGGCGAATCGCCCGAAGGCGAGCGGACGGATCACCTCGCGCTCCATCGGCGCGGCATAGAGCAGCGCCTGGCGCTTGTCCACGGAAACGGCGAAGTGGTTGCTCCAGAAGCGCACGATCCGCTCGCCGAAACCGATGGGCGCCGCCAGTGCGGCGTTCCAGCGCGCGCGGCCTTCGGCGAGCAGCTGCTCGCCGAACTGCTGGCGGAAACCCGTGATCACCTTTTGCACCGGGTCGGTGGTCGCCCCACCCTTTTCCGGGTCCACCCTGTCATTGCGTTGCTGCCGGAACTCCCGGCGATCGAGTTGGTAGCGGTTTTCAGCGGCGAGGTAATCGGCGCTACGACTCAGTCCGGCGAACAGGACGGCATTCGCCGACGGCGCCTGGATTTCGTGGACGAGCGCCGCGCGCGGATCATGCAGGCCCTCGATCGTGCCTGGCCGCGCGCCGAGACCGAAGCGGTTGGCCGCCGAGGCTGCATCGGCGAGTCGGCTGCTGGACATGGCGTCCTCCGGCGGAATAACGGTCGAGGTCGGGTATTCCGGAACGCAGCCGGCTCGCGCGGGTTGACACCCGAAAACAATCCGGCCCGCGCGATGCGGGCCGGATGGGAAACGGAAAGCGAGGCTACCGCTACTTGACCAGGCGCACCGCGAACGGATAGCGGTAGGCCACGCCCTCGTTGGCCTTGATCGCGGCGATGATCACCATGACGAGCGCTGCAAGTCCGACGACCAGCATCGCCGGTATCGTGATGAGAAGGCCGATGCCGAGGGTCATGAACGTGAAGATCCACAAAGCGAGCATCACCAGCGAGACGGTGATGGTGAAGTTCAAGGCTTCCTTGCCCTGGTCGTTGACGAAGGGCATGGTGTCCTTCTTCATCAGCCAGATGATCAGCGGGCCAAGGAACATGCCCCAGCCGCCATGGAGCGCCGACGACGCAAGCCCGCCGACGAGGGCGGACAAGTGGGCGAACATCGCCCATTGCTTTTCCTCGGCGCTGGGCACTCCTTCGGGAGCGGGGGGGGGTGCCGTCATCTTGTCGAATTCAGACATGGTGCTTTCCTCTGGGTCGTCGGCGAAGGGTCGAAGTCCGGGAGAAGGCTACTCCCGTGGGGATGCGTTTTCACGCATGCGATCTTCGGGGTGAGCCAACGTGATCAGCCGCCCGATCCGGCCACGGTCATCGCGCCGACCAGCATCGGGCCGGTGCGGATGTGCGAACGCGGGTCCACTTCGCTTCCGACCGCTTCGAGCGCGAGGAACATCTGCCGCAGGTTGCCGGCGATGGTGAGTTCGTCGACCGGCCAGGCGATCTCGCCGTTCTCGACCCAGAAGCCCGATGCGCCGCGCGAGTAGTCGCCGGTGACCGGGTTGACGCCCTGCCCCATCAGCTCGGTGACGTAGAGGCCGCGACCCATGCCGCGCAACAGGGTCGGCAGGTCGTCGTGGCCGAGGCTGGCGTCGAGGTTGAACACGCCGCCAGCGTTGCCGGTCGTCGCCAGGCCGAGCTTGCGCGCGGAGTAGGCGTCCAACAGGTAGCGCTGGAGGGTGCCGCCGGTGACGAGGTTCGAATCGACCGTCGCCACGCCCTCGCCGTCATAGGAACTGGAACGAAAACCGCGCGCCAGGTGGGGGCGTTCGCGCAGCGCGAACCAGTCGGGGAAGATCCGTTCGCCGACCGCGCCGAGCAGGAAGCTGGATTCGCGGTACTGCGCGCCACCCGACACCGCGCCGAGCAGGTGTCCGACCAGGGTGCGCGCCATCTCGGCGGAGAACAGCACCGGGAAGCTCCCGGTCGGGGCGTGGCGCGGATCGAGCCGGCGCAGCGCCCGCTCGGCGGCTCGCAATCCGACCCGTTCGGGCGATTCCAGGTCGGACGCGGCCAGTCCCATCGTGTACCAATCGTCGCGCTGCATCGACTCGCCCTGCCCGGCGATCAGCGAGCAGGCGATGCTGTGGCTGGTGCCGCGCTCGCCGCCGACGAAGCCGTGGCTGTTGGCGTAGACGGCCAGGCTCTCGCTGGTGTTGACCGAGGCGCCTTCGGAATTCGAGATCCGCGCGTCGGCGTCGCGACCCGCAGTTTCGCAGGCGATGCCGAGGGCGACCGCCGCGTCGGGCTCCAGCGCCCAGGGATGCCAGCGGTCGAAGTCGTCGATCCGTCGCGCCATGCGGTCGGCGGGGGCCAGCCCGGACACCGGGTCGGCCTCGGTGTAGCGCGCGATCGCGCAGGCCTGGTCGAGCGTGGCTTCCAGTCCCGATGGCGAGAGGTCGGCGGTGCTCGCGCTCGCCTTGCGCCAGCCGGCCCGTTCGCCATTGGATCCGCCGCTGAAGTAGACGGTGAGCGAGAGGCTGCGGTCGCGGGTGTATTCGACCGTCTCGACGTCGCCCAGGCGCACCGCGACGTTGAGGCCGCGGCTTTCGCTCAGCGACAGCTCGCACTGGCCGGCGCCGCGGGCGCGGGCGCGGCGCAACAGGTCTTCGGCGAGGCCGGACAGTTCGGCGATGCGGGCGTGCGAGGCGTCGGTGTTCTTTGCGAGGTCCTGTGTCACTTGCGTATCCTTGGGGAATGATCGATCACGATGAAGTCCAAGACGAACCGGGCGAGGACGCCTGGGATGGCCCGAGCCGCAGCCAGCGCCGGCGCGAGGCGCTCGGCGTGCTCGAGCTGGCGCAGCGGCTGGTGGAAACCGGCGAAGCCGAACTGGCGAAACTGCCGCTGGACGAGGACCTGCGCGCGCTCGTGCGCGAGAGCCAGCGCATCACCCAGCAGATCGCGCGCAAGCGGCAGACCCAGTTCCTCGCCAAGAACCTGCGGCGCGAGGACGACGCGACGCTCGAAGCGATCCGCGACGCGCTCGACCACGCCAAGGCGGATGGCCGCCGCGGCGCCGCCGCGCTCCACCGCGTGGAATCCTGGCGCGAACGCCTGATCGCCGACGGCGACGCCGCGCTCGCCGAATTCATCGCCGCGCACCCGCACGCCGACCGCCAGCACCTTCGCCAGCTCGCCCGCAACGCCCACGCCGAGCGCCTGCAGAACAAGCCGCCGCACGCGCAGCGCGAGCTGTTCCGGGCCTTGCGCGAGCTTCTCGAGGAAACAGGGGTTGCTGACGCGGACTAACTCATCAAGCGGGCCGCGCGACAAAGCCCTTCTCCCTCCGGGAGAGGGGTTGGGGTGAGGGTTCGGAGAACTGGGATGTTCAACAATCCGAAAATCCTCATCATGGATTGACACGCTGCCCGGCATTTCGCTGATGCTGCCCGGCCGAACCCTCATCCGCCCTTCGGGCACCTTCTCCCGGCGGGAGAAGGGAAAGGCACGCGACCACTGATTGCGACCAGCGGCAACGGTCACGCCTTCGTCCCGCCCACCGTCAGCGACTCCAGCAACAGCGTCGGCTGCCCCACGCCCACCGGTACCGACTGCCCGTCCTTGCCGCAGATGCCCACGCCCTCGTCGAGGGCAAGGTCGTTGCCGATCATCGACACCTTCTGCATTGCTTCGGGGCCGTTGCCGATCAGGGTCGCGCCCTTCACCGGCCGGGTGATCCTGCCGTCCTCGATCAGATAGGCCTCGCTCGCCGAGAACACGAACTTGCCGCTGGTGATGTCGACCTGGCCGCCACCGAAATTCGGCGCGTACAGGCCCTTCTTCACGGAAGCGATGATCTCGGACGGGTCGTGGTTGCCCGCTTCCATCAGGGTATTGGTCATCCGCGGCATCGGCAGGTGCGCGTAGCTCTCGCGGCGGCCGTTGCCGGTCGGCGCCACGCCCATCAGCCGCGCGTTGAGGGTGTCCTGCATGTAACCGACGAGGATGCCGTCGTCGATCAGCAGGTTGCGCCGGGTCGGCGTGCCCTCGTCGTCGACGTTGAGCGAACCGCGGCGGCCTGCGAGGGTGCCGTCGTCGACGATGGTCACGCCCTTCGACGCCACGCGCTGGCCGATCCGCCCGGCGAACGTGGACGTGCCCTTGCGGTTGAAGTCGCCCTCGAGGCCATGGCCAACGGCTTCGTGCAGCAGCACGCCCGGCCAGCCGGGACCGAGCACCACCGGCATCGGACCGGCCGGTGCGTCGACCGCATCGAGGTTCACCACCGCCTGGCGCAACGCCTCGCGCGCCCACGCTTCGGGCTTGCCGCCGGCGAACAGTTCGACGTAACCGTAGCGCCCTCCGCCGCCGGCATAGCCCTGCTCGCGCTTGCCGTTCGATTCGACGATCACCTGGATGTTGAAGCGCACCAGCGGCCGCACGTCGGCCGCGACCGTCCCGCTGGCGCGCGCCAGCAGGATCGTGTCGACGCCGCCGGCCAGGCTCACGATCACCTGCTTCACCCGCGGATCGGCGGCGCGCAGCCACAGGTCGACCTTGCGCAGGGCGTCGATCTTGGCATCGGCGTCCATCGCATCGATCGGATCCATCGCCGGGTACAGCGCGCGGCCGCTGACGTGCACGGGTTGCCCGCCGCTGGCCGCGATGCCGGTACGCGCGATCGCCCGCGCCGCGCCGGCCGCCTCGAGCAAGGCGTCGCCGCGGATGTCGTCGGAATAGGCGAACCCGGTCTTCTCGCCGCTGATCGCCCGCACGCCGACGCCCTGGTCGATGGAATGCGCGCCGTTCTTGACGATGCCATCCTCGATCGTCCAGCTCTCGCGTCGCGCGTGCTGGAAATAGAGGTCGCCGTCGTCGATTCCCGGTCCGAGCAGGCGCGCGAACGCGCGATCGAGGGAGGACACGGCGAGGCCGCCGGGAGCGAGCAGGCGGGATTCGGCAACGGCGATCAGGTCGGTCATGGGTTTCGTCGAGAGGGGCCGCGGCGACGCGCGGCGGGCCATGGGGCAACGGGAGATGGAGAGATGGGGCGCGGGGGCGTCTTCCGCAAGCGCGCGCGGGTCGTACAGCCTAACCCGGCGCGGAACCCGGCGACACGTCCGTGGCGTTGCGGACCGGCACCGTCCTGACGTCCGGATCGCTCCACGGCCCGGTCACGTGGTAGCGCTTGTGCGCCATCTGCTGCAGGGGACGCTTGAGGACCTCGCCGGCGACCGCGCCCACCGCGGCGCCCACCGGACCACCAACGGCCGCCCCGACGGCGGTGACGATGCCACCGGCCTTGGGCAGCACGTCGATGACCTGGTCGTATTTCTGGCCGACCATGTCGGCGCTGCCGCTGACGTGGATGTCGGCCGCCGGACCCTTGATCGCGAGGTCGTCGGTGTGCGCCTGGCCATTGGCGAACACGAAGCGTCCGCGCATCGTCTTGAAGCTGAAGCCCTTGTCGAAGAAGTCGCGGAAGTCCAGCGAGAGCCGGCGCGGCAGTTCGGTGAGGCTGACCAGGCCGAGGATGCGGCCGGCGCCGGGCTTGACCTCGAGCAGGCGGCCTTCGCCCACGTCGAGGTCGAGGGTGCCGTCGAGCGCGGCCAGCTTGAACGCGGCGGGGGATCCCGGCCAGCTCGCCTGCAGCTTGGCCTGGGTCTTGCCGGCGGCGACCACGCCCTTGAAGCCGAAGGCGTCGAGCATCTTGCCAAGGCTGTCGGCGCTGAAGGCGATCGCCAGGTGCGTGCGTGTCGCGCCGGCGCCGGCGTGCAGCCAGTCGCCGGTCGCGCCGACGGTCTGCGATTTCGCGGTGGCGTCGAGCTGGTCGATGTGCATGCCCTGCGCGACCGGGTGGCTCTGCATCACGAGGTGGCCCAGCTTCGCATCGCCAAAGCGCAGGTCGGCGACGTCCACGTGCAGCGGCGGCACGCTGGCGGGGTCGAGGTCGGTGTCGGCGTCGGAATCGGCCGCCGGTCCGCCGGCCGATGCGCCCGATCCGGGCCAGTAGAGCCGGTCGAACTGGGCGCGGATCCCGCGCGAGAGTTCGTTCGCCACGGTCACGCTGCCGGCGATCGCTTCGCCGTCGAGGCGCAGCGTGGTGGCATCGGCCTGGCGGGTCATCCGTACCCGGGTATCGGCGAAGTGGCGACCGCCAAGCAGGAGGCTCGCGGCCTGCACGTCGACCGATTGCAGGCCGCCGGCACCGGCGGCGCCTGCTGGAGCGCTGGCAAAGGCGATCCAGCCGGCTGCGTCGAGTTCGCCGACGCGGCCTGTCGCCGCCAATCCATGGGCAGGCAACGCGCCAGTGGCCGGGCCGCCGAACGACAGCAGGCCGTGGAAGGCCTGGGCATCGCTGTAACGGCCGCGAACGTCCAGCACAACCTGCCCCGGACCCGATCCGGGGTCGCCGAGGGAAGCGTGGATCTCTCCCGCTGACGCCGGCAGCGCCGCCGTGACCTGCAGGGGCAGCGGCGCGTCGACGGCCTTGGCCAGCGGCGCCGGCAGCTTCAGGGTCGCGCCGCGCAGGTCGGATCGCACGCTCAGAAGCGCTGGTGCGTTCGCACCCGCCGCGGCTGCCGGCACCTTGACCTCGACGGTCCACGCGCTGCGACCGGAGAGGATCGCCTTGAGCCAGTCGAGCGTCGGCGCCCGCTCGATCAGGGTGGCTGCGGGAAATCGGCCGGTCAGGGTCGCATCGACACTGGTCGCCCTGTCGCCCGTCGCTTCGCCGATCGCGAGGCGGAATTTCGCCGGATCGCCCTGCAGCTTCACGTCCAGCGCATCGGCGAGGACGCCCGACTGGTCGTAGTGGACGCGGCCGTTCACGTCGGTGAAGGCAACGTTCCAGCGCTTGTCGGCCAGGCCCACATGGCCGAGGTCGACGTCGCCCTCGACCTTCGGTTCGCCGAGTTCGTGCTTGAGCGGGATCGCAAGGTGCAAGGTCCCGCGCAGGCCTTCGCCCTTGATGTCCAGGAACGTGAAGGTGTCGCCGGACTTCTTCTGGAGCGGACTCTGGCGCAGCAGCGAGAGCATCTGCGCACCGCTGCCGAGGGCATCGCTGCGGACGTCGAGGACGGGTTCGCGGAAGTCGGGGATCTCGGCCGAGAGATTCCCGGCCTGGATCCCCACGATCGTGGCGCTGCCGTCGAAGCGCATGCCCGGACCGTTGAACACGAGCCGCCCGGTGAGGTGCTCGGCGCGCGGCCAGCCGGGGTTGAAGCGCACCTGGCCATCGACAAGGTCGGCGACGGCGTCGAATCGCCCCTCGCCGTGCCGGAAGGGCCAGTCGTCGAGGTCGCCGGCGACGATCACGTGCGCGCCCGCGATCTCGCCGCCCTCGATGCCGTTGTCGAGCCAAGCCACGGTCGTCGGCGCCATCCGGTGGCGGATCCAGTAGCGCTTGGCATCCACCATGTGCGCGGGCTGCACGGTGCTGAACAGGTCCAGGCGCGGCTTGCGGCCGTCGTTGCGGAAGCGCATCGACAGGCGCGTGAGCAGGTCGATCTCGTCGTTGCGGGAGCGCAGGTCGGAGGATTCGAGCACCCATTCGCCGCCGTCGCGCCAGGCGGTCAGGTGGCCATCGACTTGCAGCGGCACCGGATCGCCGTAAGCCGGCGGCCAAAGCAACCGGAAAGGATGGCCGACCGGATCGGGCTTGTCGAAGGCGAGGGAGATCGCGTCGCGATCGAACAGCAGGGTGCCGGCAGCGCCCTGGATCGCCGGTCGCGCGCCGACCGGTTCCCAGCCGGCGTCGTCGAGGTGGGCGCTGCCACGCAGGCTGCCGTCCGCCGCCAGGCCGGCACGCAGGGCGCTGATCCGGATTCGCGGAGAAGCCTGCAGCAGCCAGGTCCGCAGCCCCGCGGGCGCGCGGTCGCTCAGCATCGCGATCGACAGCAGCAGCCCGGCATCGATCCGCGGCGCCGCCACCGCGACGTCGGTTCCGGCGCGCAGCTCGATGCCGTCGAGGCTGTTTTCCACGCCGTCGCGACTGCGCAGGTGGAGCCGCGGGGCGACGAATTCCCAGCCGCCCGGTACCTTGCGCGCCCGCGCCGACATCGACAGGCTGGTCAGGTCCACACGCGGCTGCAGGCTGTTGCCGGCGGCGCCTTCGATGGCGGTGCTGGCGCTGACGTCCAGGTCGTGCAGCGCGGCCTCGACCTGGACCGAAACCACCCGGCGATCCTGCAACGTGCTCCAGGCCTGGAGGCGCCCGCGGCCGCGCTCGACGTGGACGCCGGCAAAGGCGAGGAAGCCCGACCACGGGCCGAGGTCGGCATCATCGCTGCCTATCCACAGCGTGCCATCGTTGCTGCGGCGGTCGAAATCGAATGTCGCCAGTACCGGCGCGCCGCTCGCCGCCGCCACCCGCAGGCCGGCGCGCAGGCGCTTGTCGGTCACCCGCATGCGCAGCGCCACCCGCGGCGAGGTGAACGCGAAGCCCTGCCCGGGCGCGCGCAACGTCAGGCGCGCATCGGTGACCTGCAGCTCGCCGAGCCCTTCGAGGCTCGACAGCGGGTTGTGGTTCTCCGCTTCCTGCGGTCCGGACAGCCCGACGAGGTGCCAGCGGCCGCTGGCGTCGCGCTCGATCGTCAGGGCCAGGCCATGCAGCCGCAGTTCGGTGAACGGGTGGTCCGGGAGCACGCCCGAATACATCGCGACCAGCAACTCCGCGCGATCGACCGCCAGCTGGTCCTTGCCCTGTCCGAGCCGGAGGTTGTAGAGGGTGAACAGCGGACCCCGGTTGGTCCAGTGCGCCTCGGCGCGGTCGAAGCGGACCGGCTGGCCGGAACGCGCGATCAGCCAGGCGGCGATGCGGTCCGGGTTCTTCTGCACCAGCGGCAGCATCCGGTCGGCGATGGCCACCGCGACCGCGATCAGGATCAGCACGAGCGCGCCGGTGTAGAACAGGCCGCGTCGTGCGTGGTGCAGGCCGCGTATCAGGTGAGCCCGCACTCAGCGGCTCCGGTGCGGGCTACAGCAACACGACATCGTACTGTTCCTGGTGGCACTGCTCGTCGGCCTGGAAGCGGATCGACTTGCCGAGGAATTCCTCGAGTTCCACCACCGCCGCCGATTCCTCCTCCATCACCCGCGCGACCACCTTCGGCGCGGCAATCACCAGCAGCGACGAGGCCTCGAACTGGCGCACCGCGCGGGTGATCTCGCGGAAGACCTCGTAGACCACGGTTTCGGCGGTGCGAACGCTGCCGCGGCCGTTGCAGGTCGAGCACGGTTCGCACAGCTGGCGCTCGAGGCTTTCGGTGGTGCGCTTGCGGGTCATCTCGACCAACCCCAGCGGCGAGAACTCGTGCACGCTGGTGCGCGCGTGGTCGCCGGCGAGCGACTTCTCCAGCATGCGCAGCACCTGGCGGCGATGCTCCGGGTCGGTCATGTCGATGAAGTCGATGATGATGATGCCGCCGAGGTTACGCAGGCGAAGCTGACGGGCGGCCGACTGCGCCGCCTCGAGGTTGGTGCGGTAGACGGTTTCCTCGAGGTTGCGCTGGCCGAGGAAGGAGCCGGTGTTGACGTCGACCGTGGTCATCGCCTCGGTCTGGTCGATCACCAGGTAGCCGCCCGACTTCAGCGGGACGTTCTTCTGGAGGGCGCGGCCGATCTCGTCCTCGACGCCGTACAGGTCGAAGATCGGGCGCTCGCCGAGGTAGAGCTCGATGCGCTCGACGAGGGTCGGCATGAACTGCTGGACGAAGCCCTGGAGCCTGAGCATCGTCTCGCGCGAATCCACCTTCACCTTCTCGATCGCGTCGTGCATCAGGTCGCGCATGGCCCGCAACGGCAGCGGCAGGTCCTCGTAGATGCGCTGGCCGGTGCCGGCCTGCTTCATCGTCGCCTCGATCACTTCCCATGCGCGGCGCAGGTAGGCGACGTCGTCGGCGAGCGATGCTTCGTCGCAGCCTTCGGCATTGGTGCGCACGATGTAGCCGGTCGGGGCGTCTCCGACGAGGCCGGCGACGATGCCCTTCAGCCGCGCCCGCTCGGGTTCGTCCTCGATCCGCGCCGACACGCCGATCACCTTCGCGTGGGGAAGCAGGACGATGTAGCGCGAGGGAATGCTCAGCTGCGTGGTCAGCCGCGCGCCCTTGGTGCCGATCGGATCCTTGACGACCTGCACGACGACCTGCTGGCCCTCGTGGAGCAGTTCGTTGATCGCCGGGACGTGCTGCTGCGGCGGCGGCGGCGAAGGCGCGCCCTCGTCCATCGCATCGGAAACCGCGGCCCCGTTCGAGGCGCGGACGATGTCCGAGGCGTGAAGGAATGCCGCGCGCTCGAGTCCGATGTCGACGAACGCCGCCTGCATGCCGGGCATCACCCGTTGCACGCGACCCTTGTAGATGTTGCCGACGTAGCCGCGGCGGGCGGCGCGTTCGATCTGCACCTCCTGCAGCATGCCGTTCTCGACCAGCGCCACGCGGGTCTCGCGCGGGGTGACATTGATCAGGATTTCACTCATGGCGACGGAGTCGGCGAGGTCCCATCGGCCATCACGACCCGCGGGTCCGGGCTCCGCGCGTGGCGGGCCATCCCGCGGTCATCTTGTTCATGCTGCTTCATCATGCGGTCGGGCCTTCCCTGGTTTTTCCGTTATCGATGTCCGGTTTCCAGCCCGCTCGCTTCCGGGCCAGGTTCACGGCCTCATTCCGAATGCGCGCAGCAACGCCGCGGTCTCGCACAGAGGCAGGCCCATCACGCCCGAGTAGCTCCCGGTGATGTGTTCGACGAAAGCCGCGGCTTGGCCCTGGATCGCATAGCCGCCGGCCTTGCCCTTCCATTCGCCGGTCGCGACGTAGTCCTGGACCATCGCGTCCGTCATCGCCGCGAAGCGCACTTCGGAAACCGACTTCGCGTGCATCTCGCGCCCGGCACTGAGCAGCCAGACCACGCTGACGACCTTGTGCGCGCGACCTGCCAGCTCCGAGAGCATCGTCGCCGCCTCGGCCGCGTCGGCGGGCTTGCCGAACACGCGCTCGTCGAGCACCACCTCGGTGTCGGCGCCGAGCACGAGCGCCGAGGGACTTGCCATCACTTTCAGGAGTCCGGCGCCGGCCTTCTCGCGCGCGACGCGGTTGACGTAGTCGTCAGGCGCTTCGCCGGGCAGGCGCCGTTCAGGCACGTCGACGTCGAGCACGCCCGGTTCGACGCCGATCTGGCGCAGCAATTCCAGCCTGCGCGGGGATTTGGATGCGAGATGGAGCATTCCCGAAGCATAACCGCTCGCAGGTTCCGGACACATGCATCCTAAAACAGCGGCACATGTTCGGATTGCGTTAACCAGAGTGCGTGCGCGAGCAGGCTTCGCACATGACCATTTTTTGACGCTTGACAAGCCCCCGGATCAAATCCTATAAATCCCATCTGATATGTTGACCATGAAGGCCAAGTACGCGTTGCGTGCCCTCTGCGTCCTCGTGGACGCGGGAGACGAACGCCTGCAGGCGCGCCAGATCGCGCAGGCCGCCGACGTGCCGGAGAAGTTCCTCGAAGCGATCCTGGTCGAACTTCGCAAGTCGGGCATCCTGGCGAGCAAGCGCGGCGTGCAGGGCGGCCATACCCTGGCCCGGCCGGCCTCCGCGATCATGGTCGGCGACATCATCCGCGCACTCGATGGGCCCTTGGCACCGATCCTGTGCGCCAGCGTCTCCGCGTACCAGCCATGCGCGGACTGTCCCGACCCGGATGCCTGCGCGTTGCGCGTGCTGATGGGCAGCGTGCGCGACGCGATGTCCTACGTCGTCGACCGCCGCAGCCTGGAACAGCTCGCCACCGATTCGCGGATCCTGCAGAAGAAGCGACCGCGCGGAAAACCGAAGGAAGCCGCCAAGCCAGCGGCGAAGCCGCGCCGCGGCATGACCTCGTAGCACGCAACGCCCGCGACACGCCGCACCGCTCCAGACGATCGCCAGCCGCCGGCCCCGCGCCGGAACGAGCGGGCGACGACGACATCGGCAAGCCCCCGAACCGAAACCCATCCACTGACCCCTCCGGAGCCAGCCATGAAGCTACGCTCGAAGCTGCTGATCATCGCCGTGCTGTCCGCGTTCTCCGCGCTCGCCAACGCGAAGGACATCACCCTGCTCAACGTCTCCTACGACCCCACCCGCGAGCTGTACAAGGACATCAACGCCGCCTTCGCCGCCGACTGGAAAGCGCGGACCGGCGACAACGTCGACATCAGGATGTCCCATGGCGGTTCCGGCAAGCAGGCGCGCGCGGTGATCGACGGCCTCGAGGCCGACGTCGTGACCCTGGCCCTCGCGGCCGACATCGATGCGCTCGCCGACAAGGGCAAGCTGCTGCCGCCGGACTGGCAGAAGCGCCTGCCGACCAACAGCGCGCCGTACACGTCGACCATCGTGTTCCTGGTCCGCAAGGGCAACCCGAAGAAGATCCACGACTGGTCCGATCTCGTGCGCCCCGGCGTGGCGGTCATCACGCCGAACCCGAAGACGTCCGGCGGTGCGCGCTGGAACTACCTCGCCGCCTGGGCATATGCGAGCAAGGCCTTCGGCGGCGATGGCGCCAGGGTCCTCGACTTCATGAAAAAGCTCTATGCCAACGTCCCCGTGCTCGATACCGGCGCACGCGGCTCGACCACGACCTTCGCCGAGCGCGGCCAGGGCGACGTGCTGATCTCGTGGGAGAACGAAGCCTTCCTCGCCCAGAGCGAGTCGAAGGACAAGGACTTCGAGATCGTCGTGCCGAGCATCAGCATCCGTGCCGAACCGCCGGTCGCCGTCGTCGATGAAGTCGCGAGGCGCCACGGCACCCAGGTCATCGCCGAGGCCTACCTGCGCTTCATCTACTCCAGGGCCGGGCAGAACATCGCCGCGAAGGATGGCTATCGCCCCACCTCGCCACAGCTGGTCGACCCCGCGCTGCTGAAGAAATTCCCGAGCCTGCCGATGGTGACCATCGACACCGCATTCGGGGGCTGGAAGAAGGCGCAGAAGGACCACTTCGACGACGGCGGGTTCTTCGACAGGGTCTATTCGACCGGGGCCGGCCATTGAGCATCGCGTCCTCCCTGCGGCCGCGCTTTCTCCGCGAGGCCGGGCCCCTGCCCGGTCTTGCGCTGTCGCTCGGCATGACCCTGGTGTGGCTCGGCCTGATCGTGCTGTTGCCGCTGTCGGCCCTGCTGCTGAAGTCGGCGACGCTCGGCAGCGGCTGGATCGGCGTGCTCAAGGACCCACGCGTGCTGGCGGCGTTGCGTCTGAGCTTCGGCACCGCGTTTGCCGCCGCCGCATTCGACACGGTGGTCGGCGCGCTGATCGCCTGGGTCCTCGTGCGCTACCGGTTCCCGGGCCGCGCGTTCTTCGATGCGCTCGTCGACCTGCCGTTCGCGCTGCCGACGGCCGTCGCCGGCATCGCCCTGACCGCGCTGTATGCCGGCAACGGCTGGATCGGCAGCTGGCTCGCCCCGCACGGCATCAAGGTCGCCTACACGCCCACCGGCATCGCGGTGGCACTGGCTTTCGTCGGCCTGCCGTTCTGCGTTCGCACGCTGCAGCCCGTCCTGCAGAGCCTCGGCGCGGAATACGAGGAGGCCGCCGCCTCGCTCGGCGCCTCGCGCTTCACCACGCTGCGCCGCGTGCTGCTGCCACCGCTGCTGCCGGCGATGATCACGGGTTTCGCGCTCGCGTTCGCGCGCGGGGTGGGCGAGTACGGCTCGGTGATCTTCATCGCCGGCAACATCCCGAAGGTGTCGGAGATCGCACCGCTGCTGATCGTGATCAAACTCGAACAGTACGACTACGCCGGCGCCGCCGCGGTCGCGACCCTGATGCTCGCGATCTCGTTCGTGCTGTTGCTGCTGCTCAACATGCTGCAGAAGAAGGTGTCGCATGGCCGCCACGTCTAGCGCGCCGCTGAGCCAGGTCGCCGCGCTGCGCGACCCGCCATGGCTGCGCTGGATCCTCATCGCGACCTGCATGGCAGCGCTCGCCGGCATCGTCCTGTTGCCGCTGCTCGTGGTCGGCTTCGAGGCGCTGCGCCAGGGCTGGAGCGTGTACGCGTCGGCGATCGTCGATCCCGACACGCGCTCGGCGATCCGGCTCACCCTGCTGGTCGCCGCGATCAGCGTGGTCGTGAATGCGACCTTCGGGATCGCGGCGGCATGGGCGATCACGAAGTTCCGCTTCCCCGGCAAGCGCCTCCTCCTGACGCTGATCGACCTGCCGTTCTCGGTATCGCCGGTCGTGTCGGGCCTGGTGTTCGTGCTGCTGTTCGGCGCGCAGGGCTGGCTCGGTTCGTGGCTGCGCGCCCACGACATCCACATCGTGTTCGCAACGCCCGGCATCGTCCTCGCGACGATCTTCGTCACCTTCCCCTTCGTCGTGCGCGAACTGCTTCCGCTGATGCAGCAGCAGGGATCGGCGCAGGAGGAAGCCGCGTCGTCGCTGGGCGCCCGCGGCTGGACCGTGTTCCGCCGCGTGACCCTGCCGAACATCCGCTGGGCGCTGCTGTACGGCCTGCTGCTGTGCAGCGCGCGCGCGATGGGCGAATTCGGCGCGGTGTCGGTGGTGTCCGGCCACATCCGCGGGCTGACGAACACCCTGCCGCTGCAGGTAGAGATCCTCTACAACGAATACAGCTACACGGCGGCGTTCGCGGTCGCGACCCTGCTGGTGATGCTGGCCCTGCTGACCCTGGTACTGAAACTGTGGCTGGAGCGGCGCCACGCCGACGCGCTCTCGCGCCGACGCGCCGGACATTGACCGCATGGAACCGACCGACATGAAACTTTCCCGCCTCGCCGACACCTCCCTGGTCACCGCCACTGGCGCTCCGGGCGGAAAAGGCGGACGCTCACCAGCCGGTTCGCCGGCCACCCGGAAGCACGGCATGGACATCGGCATCGAAGGACTGCAGAAGCGCTTCGGTTCGTTCCCGGCGCTGCGCGGCATCGACCTGAAGATCCCGTCCGGGCAGCTGATCGCCCTGCTCGGTCCTTCCGGCTCGGGCAAGACGACCCTGCTGCGCGCACTGGCCGGACTCGAGGAGCCCGATGACGGCCGCATCCTGTTCGGCGAACGCGATGCGACCCGCCTGAGCCTGCGCGAACGCCGCGTCGGACTGGTGTTCCAGCATTACGCGCTGTTCCCGCATTTGAGCGTGTTCGAGAACATCGCCTTCGGACTGCGCTCGCGGCGACGCCGCGACCGCCCTTCGTCCGCCGAGCTGGGCAAGCGCGTCGACGAACTGCTCGAGCGCATGCAGATCGGCGCCCTGCGCGAGCGCCTGCCCGACCAGATCTCCGGCGGCCAGAAGCAGCGCGTCGCGCTCGCCCGCGCGATGGCGATCGAACCGTCCGTGCTGCTGCTCGACGAACCCTTCGGCGCGCTCGACGCCAAGGTGCGCATCGAGTTGCGCCGCTGGCTCCGGCAGATCCACGACGAGACCGGCTACACCACGGTCTTCGTCACCCACGACCAGGAAGAGGCGCTCGAACTGGCCGACCGCGTGGTGGTGATGCGCGACGGCAGGATCCAGCAGGACGGCACGCCGGAGCAGGTGTACGCCGAACCCGCCAGTCCGTTCGTGTACGACTTCCTCGGCCGATCCAACCAGCTCGCCGGACAGGTGCGTGGCGGCGTGTTCCGCGCCGACGGCAGCCAGGTCGCGTTCGCCTGCGACGCCGTGGCCGACGGTCCGGGTTGCCTCTATGCCCGGCCGCACGACTTCGAGATCGTCGACGGCGATGGCATCGCGGCGCGCGTCACCGAATCGCGACGGCTCGCCGGGCGCGGCGTGCTCACGCTGGAACTCCCGCAGCAGGCGCGCCCGGTCGAACTCGACATCGGCCACGACATCGCCCGCGCGATTCCTGCCGGAGGCGATCTCGTGCAGGTGCGGCCGTCGCGTTACCGGGTGTTCGCGAGCGCCTGACGTCGGCGTCTTTGAACCGGTGCACGCCGCGTACATCAGCGGTGCCGCTCATCGGCGGTTCGGTTCGATCGGGTATGGTGGCGATCCACGCCAACGGAGCCCGCCATGTCCCGCATCCGCCCCGCCCTGATCGCCGCGCTGCTCGCGCCTGCCGCCTTCGGGCAGAACGCGCCGCAGGCCCCCGCGTTGCCGCCGGACGCCACCCTGCTGCAGGTGAGCGCGCATGGCGAGTCGCACCGTGCGCCCGACCTCGCCCTGATCAGCGCCGGCGTGGTCACCCGCAACGCCGACGCGAACGCGGCGATGCGCACGAACGCAAGCCGCATGGCCGCGGTGGTCGCGGCGCTCAAGCAGGCTGGCGTCGCCGAGCGCGACATCCAGACCACCAGCATCGGCCTGCAGCCGCAGTACAACTACAGCTCCGGCCAGGCGCCGAAGATCACCGGCTACGAAGCCACGAACAGCGTCAGCGTCCGCCTGCGCGACATGGCACGGATCGGTGACGTGCTCGGCGCACTCGTTGCGCAAGGCGCCAACCAGATCAACGGACCGACCTTCGACATCGACAAGCCCGAAGCGGCGCTGGACGAGGCGCGCCGCGCCGCCATGGAGCAGGCCCGCGCACGCGCGGAGCTCTACGCGCAGTCGGCGGGATTGAAGGTGCGGCGCATCGCGAGCATCTCCGAATCGATCGAAGCGTCCCAACGGCAGCCGCGGCCGATGGTGCGGTCGATGGTTTCGTCCAATTACGAGGCCGCGAATGCCGCGCCGGTGGAAACCGGCGAGAACACCCTCGCCATCGACCTGAGTGTGGAGTTCGAGCTGGGACGGTAAGCTGTGCGCCGGCTCACCGGGGAGACGATGCCATGACCGTTCTTCGTTCCGATCGGACCCGCGCGTGGCTTCCGGGTTGCGCCCTGTTGGCACTGGCCCTGGCGCTGCCGTCCGCGCCTGCGGCGACCCCGGCCGCGAAGCCTGCCGCGACGCCGGACGGCAAGCCGACGCGGGCGGCCGAGAAAGGCTGCAAGTGGGAGAAGTTCTCGAACGACGCGCTGCGCCTCGACGCATGGGTGGAGCGTTGCGATTTCGGAAGCCGCAAGATCGACCTCGTCGTATCGAAGAATTCCCTCGCGGAGCGCTGGTCCGATGCGAAGGGGCCGCCCGACCCACTCGTGGACGTGCTGGACCTCAAGCCGGGCGAAACGCCCGAAGCCGGCATCCGCCGGCTGTTCGACGAGCGAACCGACAAGGCCCTCGCGCCGCGCTGCGTGCTCGCGCCCTACCGCGACCCGACCCATCGCAAGGTGCCGGCCGGGGTGAAGCGCTACACCTTCCTCGCCAATGCCGCGCTGGCGAAGGAACTCAAGGCGAAACAGGACCCGGGCGACATCCCCGAACCGCCATGCGGCGACTGGGGCGATACCGCCGACTCCATCCAGTACTGGGAGGCGCAGCCGTCCAGCGGCGTGCCGAAGGTGCTGTTCGTGCGCGCCGGCCAGGACGATCCGATGTTCGACGAGGCGTCGCTGCACCTGCGTTGAAGCGTCTTCCGGAGGGCCCACGAAGGGAAACGAAGCTTCCCCCGGCGGGCCGCGTGCATGCCGGCCAGGATCGCCGCAGGTTGTCGCCGGTCGCCGCGGCGTGCGCCGGTCAGCTGAAGAGGAAAACCACCCAACCGATCAGCAGGACGTAACCCGCCCAAGCGACCAGGCGCTTCTTCGGCGCGGTATCGATCGCGCTGGAAACGCACCAGCCGCCGAACACCAGCAGCAGGAGCGCCAGGAGGAGAAATCCCTTCCCGCCCATGCCCATGACCATGGCCAGGAACAGCACGACGGGTATCGCGATCGCGACGATCTTCTTCATGGAAGCTGGCTGGCCTGACGATACGGAGAGAGTTCGCGCGTTCATTGACGACCCTGGAGCAATGATAGGGTTGGCCCGTTAAGATGCCCGCTGCATCGCGCGCATCGCCGCTTCCGTGCGGGACGCAAGAGGGCTGACTACGGCCTGGCCGGTGGCGGCCAAGGCGCATCATGCGTGGCCGGGGTCGCGGCCGCAAGCAGTCGACTGGAGGATCGTGTCCCGTCTGGCCGTCCGTCCGTTTCAGGCGCGATGGTAGGGATGATTGGCCAGCAGGCTTGCCGCCCGGTACAGCTGCTCGGCGACCAGCAGTCGCACCAGCATGTGCGGCAGGGTGAGCGGACCGAGCGACCAGGTTTCGTGCGCCGCCGCCCGCACCTCGGGCGCATGGCCTTCGGGACCGCCGACGAGGAAGGCGAGGTCGCGTCCCTGCCCGCGCCAGTGTTCGAGCCGCTGCGCCAGCTGCGCCGAGGTGTGCATCCGACCCTTGTCGTCGAGCAGCACGACGTGCGCGTTCCTCGGCAGCGCGGCGATGACGCGAGAACCTTCGTCGGCCGTGGCGCGCGCGGCATCGCGGTTCCTGCCGCGAAGGCCCGGGACGATCTCGACGAGTTCCAGCGGCAGCCAGTGCGACAGCCGCTTCGCGTAGTCCGCATAGCCCGTCGCCACCCATTCCGGCGCGCGGTCGCCGACGGCGATCAGGCGCGCCTTCATCGGCGAACGCTCAGGCCTTTTCCACCTTCACCGCCGTGCCGTAGCACAGCACCTCGGTGAGGCCGTCCATGAGTTCGGTCGCGTCGTAGCGCAGGGCGACGACGGCATTGGCGCCCAGCTGGTCGGCGTGCCGGCACATCAGGTCGAAGGCCTCGGTGCGCGCCTGCTCGCACAGGTTGGTGTAGACGGTGATGTTGCCGCCGAACAGCGACTGCAGTCCGCCGAGCACGTTGCCCACGATCGAGCGCGAACGCACGGTGATGCCGCGAACGATGCCGATGTTCCGGGTGATGCGGTAGCCCGGCAGTTCGAACATGCCGGTGATCATGTCCTGCTGCATGGGTGGCGGGTCAGAATGAAGTCTTTCGGTGGAGTGGCGGAGAAACCGGAAAGTCAGGGCGAAAAATTCACTCCGACCCCTTTTCCTCCGGAGGCTGGTCGCCAACGGTCCACAGGCGCTCGATCGCGTAGAACTCGCGCACCCGCGGCAGCATGACGTGGACGATCACGTCGCCGAGGTCGACCAGCACCCATTCGGCTTCGCGCTCGCCTTCGACGCCCAGCGGCATCACGCCGACCTTCTTGGCGAACCGGACGACTTCGTCGGCGATCGACTTGACGTGGCGCGTCGAGGTGCCCGATGCCACCACCATGAAGTCGGCGATGCTGGTCTTGCCGCGGATATCGATCTCGACGGCGTCCTTCGCCTTGATTTCTTCCAGTCCCGCGCGGACCTGGGTGAGCAAGGCCTCGGCCGAAGGCGGCGGTTCGGGCATGCGGGTCTTGATGACGACGGCTTGTGAGGTCAAGAGCTGGGGTCCTCGATGGCGGCTGGGGGCCGCGCGGCCATTATAGATCAAGCCCGCGGCAGGGATGTTTCACCGCCGGCGTACAGCCCGTGGGCGCGGATGTAGGCGGCCACCGCCGGCGGGGTCTGGTCGTCCCAGCGCTGGCCGGACGCGATCCGCTCGCGCAGGCGGCTGGCGGCTTCGGGCCGCGGCGGCAGGTCGAGCTTGAACAGCAGGCCGCAGGGCGCGCGGGCGAGCGCCCCGGGATCGGCCGTCCAGCGCCCGGCGGCTTCGGCCTCCAGGATCTGGTCGAAGCCGTCGAGGGCATGTCCCGGACGCACGGCCACGATCAGGTGGGCCAGGCCCGGCAGCTCGCGCCAGCGGTGCCAGTGGTGCAGGTCGCGGAAGGCGTCGGCGCCAAGCAGCCACGCCAGCGGCGCCGAAGGGTCCAGGCGGGCGCGCGCGTCGGCCAGGGTATCCACGGTGTACGACGGCCCGGGACGGAGCAGTTCGCGGCGGTCGACGCGCAGGCGCGGATGGCCGGCAACCGCGAGGTCGAGCATCGCCGCGCGCTGGGAAAG
>JADMIO011260364.1_pt1 | contig 31978 bp, 27 predicted proteins | sample 8958161 | NCBI WGS metagenome assembly JADMIO01 (sample SAMN16585339, study PRJNA669376) | soil metagenome | isolation source: Crop rotation soil | place: USA: Cullars Rotation, Alabama | collected 2011
GCCGCGACTTCAAGTCACGTGAATTCCAAGCTTCGGATCCCACTGTGCTGGAAAGAAATCCTGTGTAAATGTAGGGAACTGGGAAAAATGGCCAGCTACCTTCTGTAAGGTTAAATTAAAACCATCACCGTCGAAATTATCCAGTAAAAATTTGTAGGTTAGAGCATTGAAGAATTTCTGATCGGCATATTTATATGTAAATTTATTATTGCCGCTCCATTTATTATAAGAATAATTCATATTCATAATGGTCATTACATTACTGACACCCTGAAGTTCAGCATCTGAAGAAGCAATACGGATCAGTGAATTATTGGTATTTTTGACAAAATCACTCATTGCTTTGGCATGTTCGTAATTGTCACTACCATCTGTCTGACCGAATGAAACATCCATTTGGGCAAGGTTTTCAATTGCCGACGAAAGTATATTATAAACCTGGTTTACTGATGGATTAGCTGAATTTTTAGCGGTAAGCTTTTTTATTGTAACGGAAAATTCTTTGGGACTTGGGTTAATATCAGGGGATTTAGTTGCAATTTTGTCATGCTTAAATTTTATGGTTTTGGAACCGGAAGCAAAAGATTCTACTGAGTCTGACTGAACAGGACTAATCTGGGTTAACTCAGGTGATGAAGCGCAGCCATAAGCAAGCAGAAAAACTAAAACAGAAGTGGAAAGCAGTTTCTTACTCATAAAAAGTTACCTTTTTTGATACTAAAAATTAAATATGTTCTCTGATTTTATTGCATTTGCCAAAAAAAGTCAAAGTAAAAAATAATTATGTATACTTTTATTAAGAAAGATTTCTTAATGTTAAGGGATGATTTATGAAAGAAAATGAGTTTTTCAGAAGATATAAAGTAAAAAAAATAATTGGAAATAATGACTTTGGTACTACTTTTCTGACAATAGATCAAAAAATTAACCGTTATTGTGTTGTTAAAATGTTTATCTTAAAAAAACATGAATCTGAAACGATAATCGAATCATTTAAAAATGAAATACAGGCTATTGCCAATATAGACCATCCTTTGATTCCGCGGTTTATTGATTTCTTAATATCAGAACGTAATGATGAGTACCATGTTTATCTGGTACAGGATTATATTAAGGGAAAAAATTTGGATCAGCTTGTAAAAGAAAGGAAACGCTTCAGTGAAAAAGATGTAATTAAAATTGGGCTGGCATTATGCCGGATACTTGAATATCTGCATAAAGCTTCTCCGTCTCTTTTTCACAGGGATATAAAGCCAAGTAATATCCTTTTGACTGTGACAAAAAAGGTTTATCTAATTGATTTCGGTTCAGCCAAAGAGAGGATGCTAAATCAAAAAGTATCGAATTTAGGTGTAAGTACCCTGATCAAATCACAAAATTTTATGGCTCCTGAACAGGTTGATGGCCATACATTACCAGAATCAGATATTTATTCACTGGGGCTTACTTTTATTTATGCCTTGTCACATAAAAAACCATGGGAAATGGAAAGAAACGGTGACGTTATTAATTTCAGAAAATATGTTAAAGTATCGGACCGTTTTGCTTCAATAATTGAAAAAATGATTGAGCCTGATCCACAGCAAAGGTATACCAATATTTCCGAATTAAAGGATGATTTATCAGGATTGTTTCTTGATAAAAAAGTTCCTGTCAGGTTTTCTTATTCATGGTCATATGTCGCAATGCTGGTAGTCTGCCTGATTTTTTCGGGATTAGGGATGGGGAACATTTTAACTGACAGATTAATATCATCAAGCCTTGCCAATGAAAAATCCGGTAATAATATTTCTTCTGAAATAAAAGAAGATATTAAAAATACGGCAATTATACCGGATGGCTTTACCAGGCAGGGGTCGTATAAGGGCGACTGTAAAACAACACCCGAGGGAAATATCTGCCTAAAGTACAGCGATAATTATATCTGGCTGGTTTCAGACAAAATTTATGGTTATAAAGAGCTTGGCGACCTAACTGGCAAGGGGGCTGAATTAATTATGGTTCAGGGTGAAAATAAAGATTATTTTCATATTTTAGGTACAGAACTGATTATGACCAGTACTAAACAGCCTCAGTCTGAAAAACCGGAAAATAGTACAGAAATTACTCCTGAAAATGAAGAACAATCTGATTCTTTATATAAAACAATTTCTTTGGAATAAATATTTTAAGGGATGGGTTGTCTAATTAGCCCAGGATTTGATTCATCAAATTCTTGCAATAATGATTTATCGTAGGGGTTTAATTCATTAAACCCACTTTTTGAACAATCCCATCCCTTTTCTCTATAATCTTTTACTGTCAATGATTCATGATATAATAATAGGTGTTTAAGAATATTAAAAGTACGTAATACCGACAAATAAAGAGGTTTTTTATGAATAAAAAAGAGTGGCTGGAAAATAATAAAATGCGTGAGCGTGAGGATGCAAATTTTAAAACTTTGTCAGAACAGGAAGTTGACGCTATTTATACTCCGGAAGATACAGACCATTTGGACTATGAAAGGGATTTAGGAAATCCAGGTGAATATCCTTTTACCCGTGGTATTCATAAAAATATGCACCGTGGCCGGTTATGGACAATGCGGCAGTTTGCTGGTTTCGGCACACCCGAAGAAACCAACCAGCGTTTTCTGTACCTGCTTTCCCAGGGGCAGACAGGTCTAAGTACCGCTTTTGATATGCCAACCCTGATGGGCTATGATTCTGATCATCCGAAATCCGAAGGTGAAGTAGGTAAAGAAGGTGTTGCTATTTCTTCAATTGAAGATATGGAACTGCTTTTCAAAGATATTCCTCTTGATAAAGTTAGTACTTCTATGACCATAAATGGCCCGGCAGCAATTATCCTGGCTCTTTATGTGGCAGTTGCCGAAAGAAAGGGAATTGACCCGAAATTATTAAGGGGAACATTACAGGCCGATATTTTAAAAGAATATATCGCCCAGAAGGAGTGGATTTATCCGCCACGCCCATCAATGAGAATAATTACCGATATGATGGAATACTGCAAAGATAACCTGCCTCAGTTTAACAGTATCAGCATTAGCGGTTACCATATCCGTGAAGCTGGTTCAACCACCATTCAGGAACTTGCTTTTACACTGGCTGACGGTATGGCGTATGTTGAAGCCGGAATTAAGGCAGGTATGGATGTAGATGATTTTGCCCCACGCTTATCATTTTTCTTTAACTGTCATAATGACTTCTTTGAAGAGATTGCCAAATTCAGGGCAGCCAGAAGAATCTGGGCCAAAGTAATGAAAGAAAAATTTGGAGCAAAAAATCCTAAATCATGGATGTTAAGGTTCCATACCCAGACTGCCGGATGTTCCTTAACAGCACAGCAGCCTGAAAATAATATTGTCAGGACAGCAATCCAGGCTCTGGCAGCAGTTATCGGTGGAACACAGTCATTACATACTAATTCTATGGATGAAGCTCTTGCCCTGCCTACCGAAAAAGCAGTAAGAATCGCTTTGCGTACACAACAGATTATTGCTTATGAAACAGGTGTTACCAGTAGTGTAGATCCGTTGGCCGGATCATATTTTATCGAATCTCTTACAGACCAGATGGAAGAAGGGGCCAATGAATATTTCAGAAAAATAGAAGAATTTGGTGGTGTAATACCGGCAATCGAAGAAGGATTTTTCCAGAAAGAGATTATGGATGCTGCTTATAAGTTCCAGAAAGATGTCGAACAGAAAAAAAGAATTATTGTTGGTGTGAACAGTTATACCGAGGGCAATGAAGAAGAAACCATGGAACTTCTGAAAGTTCATCATGAGCTGGAACAGAAGCAGGTACAGCGGTTAATTGACTTCAAGGCAAAAAGAAACGAAGCTGTAGTAAAAGATGTTCTGGAAGAAGTAAAAGCCGCTGCTCAGGGTACTGACAATATTATGTATCCAATTCTGAAAGCCGTGAAATTGAATGTCACTCTTGGTGAAATAGCTGATACAATCAAAACCGTTTTTGGCGGTTACAGAGAAAAAGCTATTTTTTAATGCAGACAATACCTTTTAGTCCTGAAGAACGTGAATTAGCTATTGCCCTTAACCGTAAGGGCCTGTTCTGGCGGCCCAAATCAAGTGACTGGTTTCTTGATCTCAGCAGGCTGCGTGTAAATTACAAAGGAGAGTACATTCAGTCTGTATCTCTTTCCCTGGTAATTGATGAAGATGGCCGCAGTTTTTCTTTTCTGGAATTAATCATTGATGGTGAAGAAAACGGTAACCGGATGAAGCGTTCCCTTTCTTACAGCGACCGTGAAACTATGGAACATATGAACTGGCTTCCTTCTGTCAAAGATTGTATTGACCTGATTAACCGTAATGAAGATTTTCGCTTTTTAAAACTGGAAAATGAAGATAATTATTCAAAAGTATCTGTTTTAAGTGTGAAAGATAATAAGGTAATTTCCGAATCAGGTGAGACTGAGCTTATTGCTTTTTACAGTCTTATTCTTAAACTTTGAGAATTATCTGAAAAACTCAGGCAATATAATAATTCTTTGACATATTTACCAGATCGTAATCCTGCATGATTTTTTTGATATCATTTTTATATGTAGGACTGGTAGCATATGTGCTGGCTACATTATCAACAAACTGATAATCATTTTTATTTGCGGCATAATCCTGTAAGCCTTTGCTATACCCTCTATAACTGGCATGAAAAACTTGTCCGTGTTTCATTACGGCTTCATGAAAATTATTGTATTTGGCAAAATTGGCATTAATTGAAACATATTGTCCGTTTTCCCACTCTTTGGTTTTTACATTGACCGTCCCGGCAGGTCCCTTTCCTTTAATACCGAAAATATTATACCCACCTATGGGTGAACGTCCCCAACCAGATTCAAGTGCTGCCTGTGCAAGAGTTACCGAGGCTGGAACTCCATAAATCCTTTCTGCTTCTAAAGCTGCCGGTAAAAGAGTTTTGAAAAATTCTTTTTTATCATTGGACCCAAGCTGTTTTAATTCCTGTGGTGAAACCCGCTTTAGTTTTTCAGAGGCCAGTGATTCGCTCCTTCCGACAATACTTTTATCAAGACTGAAAGTTCTGTTTGAAAATAATGAATTGTCAAAAAAGGAAAAATTGCCAAAACTATTATTTTTTTGAAAATTATTGCTTAAAAACAGAGTATCAGGATCTACAAGCTCGGAAGATGAATTATCAGAACCGGAAAAGTTATTGGTAAATTTTAAAAAACTTTCCCTGATTATCGGTAAAATATTAAAAATACTGTTGCTTCCAGATATCATCACTTTATTATTGGCATAAAATATTGTCCTTTTGGTTATCGTAAAAAACAGGTAAAACTTGTTTAAATAGTAAGTATGTAAATGTTAAGTTATGGTTATTGTTTTTATTATCTATTAGTCAGAACAATTTTCATATCTTCCTATTGACTAACAGGGGCCCCTATGGGGAGTTAATACTGAATAGTTATTAGCTCTGCCTTCGCAGGAGTTTATAACTATGCTAATATTTGTATGTGTAAATTTATTAATTCAAAGGCGGGACAATTATGGACGAAAAACAGTTGGATGTAGCTAAAGTCGTTGGTGGAATGGCTCTGGTACTGCTTGGCAGAAAACTGGAAGGTCTTTCTTTATTTGGTAAAGGTATTTACGATTTAGAAAAAAAATATCGGGAAAAACACCCTGACCTTGAACCTGGTTTTGATAACAGGTGGGCCAAAGCTGTAGAATTTTATGAAGAAACCCATCAGGATGAAACCAACCGGACATTACACAGATGGGGAATCCCCATGATTGTTGGCGGAGCTGTTGGTCTGCTTGCAGCCAAACCTTATAAAACTCCATGGCTTGTTTCTGCCGGAGCTTTTGCCCTTGGCTGGACACTGAATATTGCCGGACATGCCAAATATGAAAAGAAAAAACCAGCTTTTGCCGATGACCCTTTGTCTTTTGTTGCCGGCCCGGTCTGGGATGCCAAACAATTATTAAATAAAGATAAATTATCTGCTCCCAGCCATTTTAAGAGTCAGGAAAGAATTTCCAATAATTAAATTATGAGAGAATGGACCGAAGAACAATTAGTTGATTTTATTAAAGGCCCTGAAGAAACATTAGAACTTTTTGGGCCCTATGTTCAGGAAAAAAAAGAACGGGATCGTTTGGAAATTAATATCGAAGAAATTTCTGAAAAAGTTATTTTAAGAATTGATGAAAGTATGGTCGCTGATTTTGATTATTCCGATGAAAGCCTGGAGGCTATGGAAAATATTATTGACGATGCTTTCCGAAATAATCATGATGAAATTGATCCGGAGTTAGTCGAGGATTTGGTCCTCGATCTGGGCTCTTATTTTGGCCATACAATTATTCATAACCTGGGCGGAGAGTGGCGTTTCCGCTCTGACTTTGTCCATTCTTCCATATATTTTCCTGCTATAGATTCAGAATGCTTCCCTTTTCACCGGGTAGCAAGACGGTTATTACATGGCCGGAATGAATCTCTGGAAGAATTTTATGTTTCACTATTACAGGTTTTGGGTGTAGATGACTAAATGAAACGAGCTGTGTTTTTTGACCGGGATGGCACGATTAATGTTGAAGCTGGTTATATCAGGGATTTGGCAAATCTTAAATTAATTGATGGAGCAGCCTCATCTATTGAAAAACTTAGAAAAGCCGGTTTTCTGGCTGTATTGATTACCAATCAATCCGGACCTGCCAGGGGGTATTATTCGGAAGACTGGGTTAAGCAGTTAAATAACCGGGTACAGGAATTATTAGCCGAGCAGGGGACAAAGCTTGATGCCATGTATTACTGTCCACATTTACCAGATGGTTCCATCCCTGAATATACTAAGGAATGTGACTGCCGAAAACCCAATCCAGGTCTGTTTTTATCAGCAAAAAAAGATCTTGATATAGATCTTACTTCTTCCTTTATGCTTGGGGATAAAGCCACTGATGTTGAGGCTGGCCATAATGCAGGCTGTAAAAGTATCCTGCTAAAGACCGGTTATGGTGAACAGGTTCTGGCAGGAGAATACCAGAATATTCCGGATGCTGATTATATTGCCGCCGATATTAATGATGGGGCTGAATGGATTCTACAAAACCAATAAAATTTTTAAACTGAAGATTTACAAATGAGTACAACAAAATTAGCTGCAAAAAATTCAATAAAGAAAAAATGGTGGGGCTGGGGTCTTGAGAGTAAGTCCTTTGACTTGTCACACCGCCCTGATTTTTTACCTTTTCTGGAAACAGAACTTAGTGTTTCAATAAGACAGCATAAACCAGCTGTTTCTCTTAAAGAAATAAAATTACCACCAATAAAAATCTCTGAAGAAATTATCAAAGAATTTGAAGAAATCGTAGGCAGAGAAAATGTCAGTAGCAATGACCTGGACAGAATTACCCATGCTTTCGGTAAAAGTTACCGGGATCTGGTACGAATCAGAAAAGGTGAAATTACTTCCTGCCATGATCTGGTAATTTTTCCTTTTTCGCAGCAGAATATTACAGAAATAATCAGAGTTGCTGACAAGCATAAAATAAAAGTAATTCCATTTGGTGGTGGTACAAGTGTTGTCGGCGGGGTCGAAGCAATTAAACCCGGAATGACAATTTGTATTGATATGGCAAAACATATGACAAAACTGCTTAACCTTGATAAAACATCACTTTTAGCGACTTTTCAGGCAGGGGTCAGCGGTCCTGAGCTGGAAGAAGAACTGAATGAAAGGGGTTATACCCTGTCACATTACCCACAGTCATTTGAATTTTCTACTCTTGGCGGCTGGGTGGCGGCCAGGTCTGCAGGCCAGCAGTCAACAAAATACGGAAAAATTGAGAAGCTGGTAAATTCCCTAAAAATGGTTTCACCATCTGGGGAAATTGAAACCAGGAAAATTCCGGCAAAAGCTACCGGCCCTGATATTAATCAGATGATTATCGGTTCTGAAGGAATCTATGGGATTATTACCGAAGCAACTGTAAAAATTCATCATTTACCTGAGGCAAAGGACTACCGGGGTTACCTATTTCAATCATTTGATGATGGTATCAGGTTTATCAAAGAATTAATCCATGAGCAGGAAGTTTATCCGGCAACTGTGAGGTTATCCGACAAAACAGAAACAAAACTATTATTTAAATTGGGTGAGAAAAAAAATTCATTTATCAAAGATAAAATGAGCGATCTGGTAAAAACCTATATGAAAGAAATTAAACATTTTTCTTTCGATAATATGGTCTTTCTGCTTCTTGGCTTTGAAGGTACAAACGATAGGGTTAGTTATGATACCGGAAAAGTGAATGAGCTTTTGAAAAGTTATAAAACAGTAAACCTGGGCAAAAAAATGGGTGACAGATGGTATGAATCACGTTTTGACCTGCCTTACCTGCGTGATTCTATGCTTGATATGGGTATTATGGTTGATACCCTGGAAACGTCTACCACCTGGGCAAATCTTGAACATCTTTATCTGTCAGTCAAAAAGGGACTGAAAGAAGGAATTGAAAAAACAGGTGTAAAAGGTTTTGTTGCCTGTCATATCTCTCATATTTATCATGAAGGAGCCTCACTTTATTATACCTTTGTAGCAAAACAGAACCAGGAAAAAGAACTGGAACAATGGCAGATAATAAAAAATGAGGCAACTGATGCCATTGTCGAAAACCATGGTGCAATCAGTCATCATCATGGTGTTGGTGCCGATCATGCCAGATGGCTGCCGGCTGAATTAGGTGAAACCGGTATGAACATGATTAAAGGGATTAAAGAGAAACTTGATCCTAATATGATTATGAATCCACAAAATATTATTCACGATTAAAATGTTAAATATATCATAATTATTTATATTTCTTAATTGCCTAAATATCTGTTTATATAGACATTAAAAATAGTGTTGGTGTATCATTTTTTAATAGTGTAATAATTTCAGTCAATTGAAAATTCTAATAAATCAAAATTCTATCTTAAAATAGGAAAAGTTTATTGCCTGAAAAAGATTACAACCTAAATATTATTTGAGTTTTTATTTTTGAGGGTAAAATGAAAAAAACTGCTAAATTATTACCAATGGCTCTTTTAACTATTTTATTATATAGCTGTAATAATAACACTCCGGTAAACCAAACCCCGGTTAGTGCAACACCGGTTAAGTCGGAAGCTCCTGCAGCTAAACCCGTTCCGACTCCAACACCGACACCGGTTCCGACCCCAACACCCACTCCTGTTCCGACTCCTACACCAGTACCATTGGATCAGCAGTTATTTAATGTTGAAATTATTTATGATAATGCCGTATTAGGCAGAGTTTATGTAGATGACGGACCGATTCAGAGTCTACCATATAAATTGCAGCTAAAAGGCGGAGAACATGATTTTAAGATTTTTGATCTGATTACCAGTTGTAAAGTTTTCAAACGGATCAAGGTTGAAGGCGATATGAAAATTCAGTATGATCGGTCAGTTAATTGTGGAAAAGAGGGTGGCGGTTAATTTTTATCTGTTAAACAAAAAATAAAATAATTTCGTTATTCCTGGCAGCATCAGGTACTTACCCTGGTATGCCAGGATAGAACAATAAAAAATATAAATAAAATTAGCCAGTAAATGGATTGAAAAAAGCAGACCCCAGGCCAAATCCAGTAAAAAGGCATCTTTAATCAGACTTCGAATCAGAATATACATAAGGATATAAGCCAACAAAACCAACAGACTCAAAGTATAAATTATAATGGCATGTCCGGCATGATATTTAATAAAATATTGTTTTTTCCAGGAGGAAACAATTAATATCAGGCTAAAAAAGGGAAAATAGCTTATTGCTGCAATAATATATTCATTATCGTCAGAAGGGCTATTATTAAACATTAAATAAAAATCAGCCCGGCATGGAAATTAACTGCTTTATTGAATTCATTGATCTTTTTGCAGATAATCTTAAAAGTCCCCAGTCACAATCTTTAAAGGCTTCGGTTACCAGGATTACTTTTCCTGAAACAAAAAGTAAAGTCTTATCACCGTTATTGCGTTCCACTAAAAGCTGTTCGATTAATTCATTCAGAGAACCATCTTCTTCACTTCTCATATTGGTTTCAAAATCAGCAACGGTTTGAGAGAAAATAGCAGCCATAGTTTCACTGTTAACTTCATCATCACTGTTTGCACGTCTGGAATCTTTGGCCAGCATTTTACCTTCTTTATCAACAACAAAGGCCGTTTTTATACCTGGCATCTGTTCCATATTATCAAGAACCTTAACAATTTCCGAAATTACTTTGGCATTCATTCCGGCACCATTGTCTTCATATTCAAGAAGTCCTTTGGTAATCAGGGTTCCGATCAGGCTATAGGCTTTGAAATAGGTTGTGCTGCTCCATAAAATAACATCTTTTATGCTTTTACCATCACAAAGTTTATAAATTTTTTCTTCTTCTTTGGATAATTCCTGACCTTTTAAAGGTTTTTGTTTTACCTTACTGATATTTCTGGAAATTTTGCCTTTTAACTGAACCCAGGGATACATATTCTGATAAATTTCAACGAGCCAGTTATAGGAAGTAGGAAGTAGTTCCTCACAACCAATGGCAAATTCCCTTTCTTTTTTAAGCTGATAATTTGCTTTTTCAAGTTCAACGATTGAATATAATGTTTCAGCAATCTGATGAGAACGGATATAGGTCATAATTTTTTCAGGTATAAAACCATTTTTTATTAAAAAAGAGTCAATACTATAATCATCCGCTTCAATACCATCAACTTCCTTGACCTTATCTTCAGGAACTAAATTTAAAGCTTTAATACAATCTTTAAGTAGAGAAGTTTGATTTGAGAAAGCATGAATTATCTGGCCATTTTTTAGCCATATAACCCCATCAAATTCTTTTTCTTTTACTTCCAGGGCACCTGTTACCTTTTTGGAAGCAAACAGCTTTAGTATATTAGGTAATGACTGCCCCGTCATTGTTGCTACAAATTCCAATTCAACTTCCTCCTGGCTTTATTTTTTCATTTATTAATTAAAAATTAAATTTTCTGCTGTATTTGAATCTAACTCTTTATTCCATTGTACCCATTCATCGTCATTTACTTTCTGATCAAGATCACTAACCACACCAATTCCTTTTTGATCTATACTGATCTTTTGCGATTCAACTATTTCCAGCCAACTTTCCTGCGAAACCTGATACGGACCAGGAATGACTTTTGCCGGATTTTCAACCTGCTGAACAGGACTGGCTACTTCATGTACCCCGGAAGTTGTATCCTGCTTCCGGTTATCATCTGTTTTAAGTTCCAGATTATCTAATTTTTTATTTAGCTCATCACTACTTACAGAAGGTAATTGTATACCAACTGAGCCATTAAAAACAGATACATCTGTTTTTACTTTTTCAGAATCCACATCAAATGTGGTTCCCATAACTGCTACAATGGCAGTTGAACTCTCTACAGCAAACCGGCCTTTACCCTTATTGACAATATTTGCCCATAATTCTCCGATAATTACCTTTAATAAATTACCACCGGCTCCCTTTTTCGTTTCTTTTAAAATGATATCCGTATTTTCATTCATTCGTAGTCTGGAACCATCCGAAAAGGTTAATTCTATCCTTGACTTTTTTCCGGTTTTTAGGTGGTCATTTATTTTTACTATCGCCCTTTGTTTCAGGCTAATCCATTTTTTATCCTTTAGAAGTTCTGCTTTACCGGTTAACTTTGTAATAATAGAAAGTGAACTTGCTTCAACATTAATTGTTTTTGATGTTACGGGAGCCTGAATACCAAAGAGAGTAATCAGACTGACAGACATCAAGCCCCAATGTTTTAACTTCACCTGAAAATTTAGCCTCACCATTATCTTTTCAAATTTTTAAATATGATTTTACCATTAATCCGAAATAGACAGAATAGTATTCTATAAATTCATACACAAAAATAACATTATGTCATTATAATGTTAATTAAGATTTTTTTTGAACTTTAGGAATAAAACTTAAAGCTTGACAGATAATTAAATTAAAGTATACTTTCTTATTACCAATCGGGGGTATAGCTCAGCTGGTTAGAGCGCCTGACTCATAATCAGGATGTCATAGGTTCAAGTCCTATTACCCCCACCATGTTCGAAATTCTTTATCTGAAATATAAACTATGAAAAATCTGTTAAGCCAGGAACAAATGTTATGGGGTAAGGGTTTTAAGTTTATTGCCGGTATTGATGAAGTGGGCCGTGGCTGCCTCGCCGGTCCGGTAATTGCAGCTGCTGTTGTTCTTCCTTCTGATTTACAGCTACTAAATAAACTTGAAAAGGTCAATGATTCCAAATTACTCAGTGAAAAACTGCGTAAAGAACTATTTCCACTGATTCAGGAAGTTGCAGTAGATTATTCCATAGGAATAGTTTCGGCCAATGTTATTGATCAGATTAATATACTGCAAGCTACTTTTCTGGCTATGAGGCGTGCCATTTCAGGATTATCGGTTAAAACTGATTTTTTACTGGTAGATGGCAATAAAAAAATTCCCTGTATTGATATAAAACAAACCGCAATTATCAAAGGAGACTCAAACTGTCTGTCTATAGGGGCAGCTTCTATTCTGGCTAAAGTTATAAGAGATGAAATAATGAGCGAAATAGCTATCCAATATCCAGGTTATGATTTCGAAAAACATAAGGGATACCCTACCAAAGTACACAGAAGTGCATTGGAAAAACTTGGATTAACAGACATACACAGAAAAACATTTTGTAAATCCTTTGTCACTCAGGAACAGGTAGAAGAATCCGTTACAGACGAAGCAACCGGTCAATTGAGCTTTCCTTTTTAAACTTTAATAATCCTGGCTTTCAGTTCCGGTAAGGCTTCATTGCCAAGATAAAAGGCATCAACCAATTCGCTGTTATTATTGAGAATCTGTTTTCTTACTACTGTAAAACCGGATGTAAGTTCCCCTGTTTTTACGCTGATTTCATTTTCAAGCAGGGTAAAATAACTGATGGCTTCTTCTTTACCAAGATTTATTTCATTAATTAACCTTATTTTTGAACGATATAACTCAATCACATCTTCAGTATCAAGCATATCTGCCAATGGCAGGCAATAAGCATTTTTATTCTGAAACCAGGTTTTTAAAGCCGGTGCATAAGGAAACAGTAAAGCTCCCATAAATGGCCTGTCTTCACCAAAAACAACACAATGTAAAATATAAATACTGGAGTTTTCAACGGTTTGTTCAATTTTTGAAGCATAAACTTTGGTCTTATCTTTCAGATAAAACAGGCTGTCAATCTGCCCAAGTATTTTCAGACCATTCTCTGATAATAACCCGGCATCACCTGTTTTAAACCAGTCATCATCGGTCAGGGACTTTTCCGTTCTTTCTTCATCCTTATAATAACCTTTCATTACGTTTATTCCTCTTACCCAGAGTTCATCTTCATCTTCTGATTTAATTTCAACTCCTGGAATCGGAAATCCGGAATTATTTATCTCCCATTCTTTTTTTGTTGTAACTGTAACATACTGTAATGTTTCTGTCAGACCCCATCCCTGTAATAAAGGGACATTTTTCTTTTTAAAAAAGTTAATTACTTCTCTTGTCGGACTCGAAGAGGCAAAGGCAAAACGGACATTATCATGGAAAAAAGCTTCCTCCAGATTTTTGTTTTTATTCATCTCATAAACCAGTTCATTGAAAATTTTAGCCGAACCAAAATATACTGTTGGTTGACAGACTTTCAGGTTATCCGGCAGAGTATCAACATGAATTCCTGGTGTCCGGTCAATAGTCAGGCAGGCTCCTGAATATAGTGATGTAAACTTTTCAACTATACCCTGGCTCTGGTGCCAGGGAAAATATGACAGTAAAATATCGTTTTCGGTAATGTCCCAGACCTGGCTCAGAGCCTTTTGCTGACCCAGAACATTGCTGTGAGTTAGTTGTACTCCTTTTGATATACCGGTTGTCCCACCTGAAGTATAAATGAGCAGGCAATTATCTTCGGGTTCTACTTCAGAAACTCTCTGAAAAAAAGGAGAGTAATCTTCTACATCTTTATAAATTAATTTAAAATCGAAAATTTTGGTAGATTCTATATATTTATCTGTGTAATCAAGAATAAAATATTTTTCAATTCTGCCGGTTGCCATAGTCGAAAGAATTTTTTCCAGTTGAAAATTATCAGAAACTATTATTAATTTTGGATCAGAGTGGGAAAGCACATATTCAATCTGTTTAGGATAATAGCCGACAAAAAATGGCACAAATATACAGCCAATACTCATACATGCCAGCTCAAGAGACAGGATCTCCGAACAATCTCTTGAAAGAACGGCGATTTTGTCCCCCTTTTCAAGACCCAGAGACATTAAGCCCAGACCAAGCTGTTTTATTTGTGTATAAATATTGTTCCAACTTACTTTGGCATAATTATTACCCTTTTTTTCCTGGACAGCGATTCTCTCAGAAAATTTTTCAGCGCGCTGCAAAAGCATTTCGCCAATATTCTTTTCAAAAGGCCCAAGTTCAATATCTGATTTAAATTGATTAAGTTTCATTTATATTACTCCGATCAATTTTTGAAATTATTTTTCTCTTTCACTATTACATTTTGAAGGAGGAAGAATCTCACTATATTTCTTTAACACTATATATTTTTAATTATAAGACACCCATTTTGGAATTAAAATCACAAAACTTGTAAGTCTGAATCCTTTTTGTTGTATAATAAGACAGTGGCTCATAGTGCAAAAAAATATTTAGACTTTGGACAGGCCTGAGTAGTGACGTTCCAGCGTGTCCGGAATTAAATTTTAAAACTTTTTTAACTATAGCTTTTCATAAATGTTTTTAAAGGTTCTTAACTATAAATGAAACAAATTATCATAAAACTTTCAATTGGTTTGGTTTTGATTGGTGTTTTCCTTTTAGGTTATAGTTATACCAATATTGGTAAGTTGATTGAAGCAAAGCTTTATGATACCAGATTTGAAATCCGTAAAAAAAGAGAACCGAGCAACGATATTATTATTCTGGCAATTGATGAAGTCTCGATAGAAGAGTTTGATACCTGGCCCTGGCCCAGAAATTTCCATGGCAATATAGTTAAGCAGCTTAAGGAATATGGTGCAAAGGTAGTTGCTTTTGACGTTATTTTTAATAAATTATCACGTGAACCTGATAAAGATAAAATTTTTGCAGATGAAATTAAAAAAGCCGGAAATGTTGTACTTGGCAGTATGCTTACCGGTGGTGTTTATAGTAAGGTTTCCAGCAGCTCTAACAATGTTGAGGAAGCTGTATCCATTACTGCCCCTGATCCATATGAAGAAATGCTTAGTGGTAAAGTTAATTATGGTCTGGTAAATTTTCACAGAGATCTGGATAAATCAGTCAGAGTCGGACAGCTTGTCCACCCGCTTAATGATCTTATGCCTACGACCCAATCCATTAATAATGAGTGGGAGCCTACATTTGCTTTACAAATATTAAAATTATATAATCCTGCCAAAGCCAAAGAAATTCAGGAAAAGTATTGGAACCAGCAGTTTTTACTTAATTTTGCCGGTCCCGCCCATACTTATAAAACTATTTCATATAGTAATGTTGCCAAAGGGATAATGTTAGAAAAAGATGCTAAGGATTACCATGAGGTTTTTAAGGATAAAATAGTTTTAATCGGTTCTACAGCCGAATTATTACATGATACGATATCTACCCCGTTTCCATATACCGAAAGCGGTCAGACACAGCTTATGCCTGGAGTTGAGGTTCATGCTACAACTATTGATACTGTTTTAAACGGTATAGAGTATTACAAAGCCTCACCCGAAACCAATGCAATTGTAATTATCTTAATGGGATTAATTGCTACGGCCCTGTTTATATATTTAAACCCGTTTTTGGGTCTGGTTAGCTTAACCGGATTATCTTTAGTATACTCAGTTCTTAATGTTTATCTATTTATTATGAACCGTTACTGGCTTGATTGGGCAGCCCCGATTGCAGTATTGATGTTTGTTTTTGCCGGTATTTACTCTTACAGATTCTTAATCGAGGAAAGAGAAAAACGCAGGGTCAGAAATGTTTTCAAGAGATATATGTCTCCTGCTTTAGTTGAAGAAGCCCTGAAAAATCCTGAAAAAGTACCGAGCCTCGATATATGTACCAAAAAGTTCATTTCTGTATTATTTTCCGATATTGCCGGTTTTACCACAATGTCAGAGAAGTTTCCTCCGGAAGAAGTCAAGCGCGTTCTTGATGAATACCTGACTGCAATGACAGATATTGTATTCTCAAATAATGGCGTACTTGATAAATATATCGGAGACGCTGTAATGGCTATTTATGGAAACGTAGGCAGCACAGATCCTGCTGATGATGCTTTCCGGGTTGTAAAAACAGCTTTTGAGATGCAGGAAAAAATGAAAGAATTAAGACAAAAATGGGTTGCCGAAGGGTCTATAGCAATGCAGATCAGGATTGGTATCCATTCCGGCGAAGCCCTGGTAGGTAATTTTGGCTCTCCCCTTAAAATGGATTATACGGTAATCGGTGATACTGTTAATACTGCAGCCAGGCTGGAAGGCTTAAATAAAGACTTTGGTACTACTGTAATGATTAGTCAGTCCACATATGAGTTAATTACCACAAAAGTAGACGTCAGAAGCTTAGGGCCTGCTCCGGTCAAAGGTAAATCAGAAGCAATCCATGTTTATGAAGTACTTGGCATTTCAAAAGAAGGTACAGGTAAGATGACCGAAGACAGAAATGTTAAGCAGACCAGATGGAGCCGTGGCGGAAATAAAGAAACAAAATGGGCCAGAGGTAGTAAAGACACAACCTGGAAATAAGTTTATAATTAAAAGCTCTTTCAAATTTTTGAAAGAGCTTTTTTGTTTTCCGGATTATTTATGATATGGCTCATTATTGATTATTTTAAAAGCCCGGTAAAGCTGTTCAGCCAGAAATAAATGTGCCATCTGGTGTGGAAGGGTCATATCTGATAAAGCCATTTCATAATCAGCTGTTTTTGTCACTGAATCACTAAGTCCCAACGCTCCGCCAATAATAAAAGTTAATTCAGTAATACCTTTATTTTTCAGATTTTCGATAAAACCAGCAAATTTTTCGGAAGTAAAATGTTTTCCACGTTCCGACATGGCAATTTTATAACTGTCAGGATTTAAAGCTTTTAAAATTTTTTCAGCTTCTTTATTTTTAATTATAATATCAGGTTTAGATTCAATAATTTTTTCATCAGGAATTTCTATTTTATTTAAGCCGGTAAAGTTTTTAATCCGTCTGGAATATTCATCAATAGCTTCTTTAAAATATGGCTCCTTGATTTTTCCAACCGTGATTAATGTTATTTTCATTTATGTTTGACTGTTATACAATGGTGCTGTTCAAATGTAGGGTTTATGCAATAAACCCCTACGAAAATATTGGGCTTAAAACAGTGGGTTATAACCCACTGTTTATTATGAGAGGAAACCCTCTACAACTACTTCTTAATGGCCCTGTCTCTGACTTTAATATCATTAACAACCCTGATTGCCGAAAGAACTGCTCCGTCAGAATGCGAGCTTTCGGTAAAATCTCCGGCAAAATAAATCTGTCCCTGAGGTTTTCTGAGCGATTCTGAAAGCTTATCAAACCTGGAACGGCCTACGGGCCATGAAGCAATTGCTCTTGGATGATAACGGAAGAATTCATATTTTTTAATCAGCTTACTTGAACCGGGCCAGAGTTTTTCAAAAGCCTGATTAAGTTCCGGACGAATCTGATCCATTAACATTCCCCTGAAATTAAATTTTTCGGCAGCCGGACCGGTAATCAGCAGGTTTACTACTACAGGGCCCTCCTTTTTTTCGGAAGTTGCTGAATAAATAACTCCCAACGGGCCGTCAGAAAGGATTGGAAGAACACTTTCATTCTTTTTAGTTGTCCAGTATTTGTTTGCTGCCGGGTCAAAAAATACATGGGCGGTAAAATAGGAACCCCATGTTTGGGTTCCGATCGCCTGCTGTCTTTCAGCAGTTAGAGCCGGTTCAATCTGAACTTCGGCCAGTCGGAAAAGGGGAATTGTACTTACAGCATATTTTGCTTTATAGATATAATGCTTAAATGTAGATGTATCCATTGCTTCAACTTCTACCCCGTCACTCAGGTTTTTCATACGGACAACCTGCATTCCCAGTCCGATATTTTCTCTGCCGACTGAATCAGCCAAAGCTCCTATTAATGATTCATTTCCGTTATCAAGTTCAAATGGAGCCTCTCCTTTACCGATAAAAATATGCCATTCGGCAATGCCATCCAGGGCACTGATTGCATCCCAGGTTGTACCTATTTCAACTTCCAGTGAAACCCTGATCCATTCCTGCACTTTTTTAGGTAAGCCACTTTTACCTATCCATTCTGCCAGAGAAATATTTTGCAGAGCCCAGAGATTTTTATCAAATTTCTTTTCTTTTATCTGGTGCAGATATTTGCTAATCTGAGAGTTCCACTTATATAAAGCATTACGTTCTTTTTCGGTAAATATGAATTTTAAAAATTCTTCATTGCTATTTTGGGTAAATGGGTAAATCTTGCCCTGAATCATTGCACTGGAATACGTTAAAGATTCATGATAAGGTAATTTTAGCTCTTTGATAAGTTCTACAGCCGGATTACTTTCCCAGAATTCTGCCAGTCCTGCTTCTACCTTTATACCATCCTGATATTTTGCAGTTCGGGCCCGTCCGCCAACTCTTGGTGTAAGTTCCAGAATCTTAAAGGTAATACCTTCCTTTTTTAATTTATAGGCGGTAGAAAGTCCTGATAACCCTGCACCAACAATTATTACATCACTTTTTGAATCTGTACTGAGCGGTTCAGAAAATGCTTTTGTTGTAAAAATAGATAATAATAGAAGCAATATACTTAAAGTTAGAGAAAATAAGGTTAAATAATATTTTTTTTGTTCGAATGAATACTTTAATCTGATTTGCATGTTCTATTCCCCTAATTCAATGATTAAATCTGAAATACAATAAATACAATCTTTTTTATTCAAAATTATTGACATTTGTCTATTTTATTAATTTGTGGGCATTTTGGCAATGCTTAATTATTATATTTTAAATCAGAAGTTTAAACAGAATTATGATAAAATTTTACTTATGGTGTGAACATTCTTTTTTATATAAAATGAGTACAAATAATAATCTGATTAAGCATTCCAATATCAGTGATTTGGAATATATACAGATTGCTTTCAAAGGTTTCCAGAATAAAACCATTCAGGAAGTGATAGAAGAATTTCTCAACTTTAAAAACTCCGATCAGACAAAAAGGGCTTACCGCAAGGATCTTGAAACCTTTTTTATGAAGCTTAAAATAATTTATCTTCAGGATCTCGCTTATATCCCTTTTCATGAACTGGTAAGGACTGTTATGGGTTATATCAATTCATTCCGTAAAGCCGAAAAATACCAGCCGGACAAAGTTTTAAACCCAAAAACAGTTAATCGTAAAGCATATTCTTTATCAGCCTTTTTTAAATTTCTGATCAATGTCTATAATTATCCCAAAAATCCGGTAGCCAGTTTTGTATCACTCAAAGTACAACGGAGAAGTACTACTGTCAGTTTAAAACGTTCGGAAGTTTATGAAGTTCTTGAATTTGTCAAAAAAGAAAGTACAAAAAGTGAAAAGGATTTCAGAAATTATCTGATTTTTTTGTTTTTATTTTTATTGGCTTTAAGAAGGAATGAAATTGTCAATCTGAAATGGCGTGATATTGATTTGGACAGACAGTCAATCAATGTTTTTCAGAAAGGTGGTACATACAAAGAATTGCCTTTACCTGACAATCTGCTGAAATTATTAAACGAATTTAAGTCTTTATACGGAAAGCCCAGTCCATATATCTTTCACCCCGTAGTAAATAATGTTTCCAAGGATTTACTGAAACCAATTACACCGGATCTGATTTTTAAAATCGTCAAAGATGTTGTCGGTAAAATTATTCCCGATAAAAAAATTACTCCGCATTCTTTCCGGAAAACCTTTATTGAGATTGCCCTGAGCAATAACCAGGACTTTATATCAATCATCAATGCAACCGGACATACTACCATTGAGATGGTCAAATACTATGATACCAGGGATACTCTCAAAAATAACGCTATCAATAATGTCAGCGGTATGATTTAAAATAATAATGCGAATCTGGTCCTTACATCCTTCCTACCTTGATACAAAAGGTTTGCTTGCTTTATGGCGTGAAACGTTGCTGGCCCAGTCGGTATTACCAAAAGATAAGGGAGGATATGTTAACCATCCTCAGTTAAATAGGTTTAAAGCCTGTGAAGATAGTATGGGAGCTATTGGAGCCTATCTTCAGGAAATATTTCTTGAAGCAGAAAAGCGTAATTTTAAATTTGCCGGTAATAAGATTTTACATATAAATTCAAATATAAAAATTCCTGTTTCTTCCGGGCAGATAAACTATGAAATGGAACATTTAAGGAATAAACTAAAGGTTCGTGACCCTGACAAGTATAAACTAATTGAAAGTATCACTGAAATTAAGCTTCATCCTCTTTTTTATGAAACAGACGGGCCTGTTGCAGACTGGGAGGTAATCACTCCCCAAAAGAAAATACTATAGCCTCCCTTGAACTTGAATATTTCTTATGTTAAGGTACTTATTTGCAAATCTGCTAATTAAAATTTTAAGTTGAGGTAATAAAATGGCTCCACAATATATTTATACAATGCAAGGCCTGGTAAAGGTTATCGGTGCAGACAAAATTTTGGATGGTATTTATCTTTCCTTTTATCCTGGTGCAAAAATTGGTGTAGTCGGTGAAAATGGTTCCGGTAAATCAACCCTGTTAAGGATTATGGCTGGTGTAGACCAGGATTTTATCGGTCATTCAGAACCGGCTAAAGGTATACGGGTAGGCTATGTGCCACAGGAACCTGTACTGGATCCTACAAAAACCGTTTATGAAAATGTTGAAATGGCTTTTACCAATATCAAGGTAATGCTTGATGAATACAATAAACTGGCTGAAGATATGGGAAATATGGATGCCGATGAAATGGAAAAAGCAATGGAAAGAATGGGCGATCTTCAGGATCAAATCGAGCAGGTAGACGGCTGGAACCTTGAACATAAAATTGAAGTAGCTTCTGACGCACTGCTTCTTCCTGAAGGAAGCAGTGATGTTACAAAGCTTTCTGGTGGTGAAAAACGCCGTGTCGCTTTATGTAAAGCATTACTGGAACAACCTGATATTTTATTACTTGACGAACCTACCAACCATCTGGATGCTGAAACTATTCAGTGGCTTGAAAAACAGCTTCAGGAATATCCCGGAACTGTAATAATCGTTACCCATGACCGTTATTTCCTTGATAATATCACCAAATGGATTTTAGAACTGGATAATGGCAAGGGTATACCTTACGAAGGCAATTATTCAGGGTGGCTTGAGCAAAAAATTGATAAAATGGAACGGGTTGAGAAAAAAGAAAATTTCAAACTTAGTACACTGAAAAAAGAGCTGGAATGGATAAAATTAAATCAGAAAGAAAGAAAAGTTCAGAGTCAGGCTCATGTCAGCGAATACTACAAAAGGCTTGAATCAGGCGATAAGGATAGCGAGTTCAGATCAACCGGTATTACCATTGCTCCTGGTCCAAGATTAGGGGATCTGGTACTGGAAGTAAAAGATGTCAGTAAATCTTTCGGTAAAGCAGAATTAATAAAAGATATGGAATTTAACTTATCGCCAGGAAGTATTGTTGGTGTAATTGGTCCTAACGGGGTTGGTAAATCAACAATGTTTGAAATGATTGCCGGAAATGACAAGCCAGACTCAGGTTCATTAAGATTAGGTCCTACAGTGGAGCTGGCTTATGTTGATCAGCACCGTGACCAGATGGATGATTCAAAAACAGTTTTTCAGGCTGTTTGTGACGGTATTGAATTTATTAAAATCGGAACACGTGAAATGAATTCCAGGGAATATCTTGGTAAATTCAGCTTCCGGGGCAAAGATCAGCAAAAACTGATAAAAGTTCTTTCCGGTGGTGAGAAAAACAGAGCCTACCTTGCCAAACTTCTCCGCAAGGGTGGTAATTTTATTTTACTTGATGAACCTTCCAACGACCTTGATATCTCAACGTTAAGAATGCTGGAAAATGCTTTGCTTGATTTTAACGGCTGTGTAATGGTTATCAGCCATGACCGTTTCTTCCTTGACAGAATCTGTACTCATATCCTTGCTTTCGAAGGCCAGGGTAAAGTCAGATACTTCGAAGGTAATTTCCAGGATTACGAAGCCAGTCGTCGTAAAGAGCTTGGCGCTGATTATGACAGGGCACGTAAGAGCAGGTATAAAAAGTTACAGCTGGAAGCTTAAAAACACTCAAAAAAAAGAGAGGCTTTTATGCCTCTCTTTTCATTAACTGGTCTTAAATCAGCTAACACATTAACCAAAGTATTCAAAATTTTACAGTAAAAATTTTACTGTATTATTCTAATACCCGGTTTTTTTACTCTTAATAATAATTAAGAGCAATTTTAAATTACATTTACCAGAAACCCTATATTTTAAGTTATAGTTATATTTTGAAAAAACTGAACCTGTTTTTAAATTAATTTCCCAATTCCTTTTGTAAAACGTAATATTAGCTTATTTACAAAAAATATAAATCCTATTGTAAAATGAAGCATGGAGAAAATTATATGATTTTAAATTCTTTTGACAAATACCGTGATAAAGGTTTGCTAATCCTTCGGATTGGTTTAGGCATTATGTTTATGATTCATGGCTATCCCAAAATAACCGGAGGCATTGAAAAATGGACAGACATTGGAGGGGCAATGGAAAACCTCGGTATTACTTTCATGCCTGCATTCTGGGGGTTCATGGCTTCTTTTGCAGAATTTTTTGGTGGCTTATTGCTTATAATCGGCCTATTATTCCGCCCGGCCAATTTTTTACTTTTTTTCACAATGTTCGTTGCTGCTTTAATGCATATAAAAAGTGGTGATCCTATTTCATCTGCATATCATTCTATTGAAGACGGTATTGTTTTTCTCAGCCTGATTTTTATCGGACCTGGTATATATAGTCTGGATGAAAAAATAGGTAAAAAGGAATGAACAAGGGGCTTTAGCCCCTTGATTATTGTCTTATAAACAAAACCGTCATTCCAGCTTGTCTGGAATGACGGTTTTGTCATACTGGCTTGTCCAGTATCTTTCTTAAATTATCTTCTATAAACAAAAATAATCCCAAAATCATTTGGCATAGTTTCAGGAAAATTTATTCTGAAATAATTATGAATATCTTTCCTGGTTTTTTCAGGAATATTTTGATAATCATGTTCCAGAAAAAAACTGATTAAGGCCCTGCCTTGTTCTGAATTTTCATCCTTACAGTGAGCAACATTAACCAGGCCTATTTGTTCACTTACCTCAATGTTATATTTATTCTCATAATTGAGGCTGTTAATCGTGTTTAGGATATCCTGATAAGTTAAATTAATATACGGGCGTTGTTTCAGAAAATCTTTAAATTCATTATGAATAAGGTTAATCCCGTCTTTTCCCTGATGAACGATAATAACTACCTTACCCAGTTCAAGCAGTTTTTCTAGAGAAACTTTAATATCATTTACGTAATAAAGTGAATGACTGGTAAATACAAGGTCAAAATCCCTGCTACTATTATAATCTTCAAGGGTACCGTTAATTAATTGCAGATTGGTAATATTTTTTTTAGCAGCAAGTTCCTTAAAAATTACCAGTTGTTCTTCGAAAGGGTCCAAACCATAATATTCATAATTTAGGCCAAATTTATTTAAAGCTTCTATTATTTTAAAACTGGTGCTGCCCCAGCTGCAGCCAACATCAAGTATTTTCCTGATTGTATTTTTTTCAGTGGAGTCCTTAGTCAGAAAAATATGATTTAATTTTTCAATAATGCACTGTTTAATTAAAATATTCTCATTTGAATTAATTAACCAGGCACTAAAAGGGTTATTTTCATCTGATACAGATTCTGAATAAATTTCCAATTTTTTACCTTTCTATTTTTTCCATTAAAAAGTTATTATAGTTTACTAATGTTATTTTTGTTCTTCAAATTTTCAGCTTTTTAATTTAGACAAAAACATATCTTCAATGTATAATTACTTCAGCCTTAAGGAGGCTGAATAATGATGGTTAGGTTTAGTAATTGGAACGGTTTCAAAATAATGCAAAATGAAATTTCTCATAAAAATGTAAAAATATGTAATCACCCCTTAATTCAGGTTTTAATCAGTGATCTGCGAAGTACGGAAACTAATTCTATCAGGTTTAGAAGGCTGGTAAAAGAAGTTTCACGCCATATAGTTTATGAAGCACTTAGCGATGTTCCTGTAAAAACAGTGGAAGTTCAGACACCGCTTGCTATTGCTCAGGGTTATGGCTTTGAATACAGTGATTTTATTCTTGCCCCGATTTTAAGGGCTGGTTTATCAATGATTGATGGTGCTATCGAAACTTTACCTCTTGCCCAGGTAAGACATATTGGCCTGTACCGGAACGAAGAAACTCTACAGCCTGTCGAATATTATGTAAAATTACCTGAAACTATTCATAGTGACACTTCAGTTTTAATCATGGATCCGATGCTGGCCACCGGAGGTTCTGCAATCAGTGCTGTTGATGTCTTCAAAAAAAGAGGCATAAAAAAAATCAAGTTTATGTGTCTGATTTCTGCTGCTCCCGGAGTAAATGCTCTGATAACAGCTCATCCTGATATTCAGATTTATACAGGCGTAGTTGACTCTGAACTTAATTCCAATGGTTATATTGTTCCTGGTTTGGGTGATGCAGGTGATAGGTGCTTTGGAACTTAAAAAGTAACAGATAAAATTTGTTATGTTGTGTGCGACCTGGCTGGTCGCCATAACAATAAGAGTTTTTACTACTAAAAACGCTTAACTTTTCTATAAGTTTGGTAATCTCTATTGTGACCAGTGTGATCAAATATCACATTTAAATTAAGTATAATCTTTTATATAAAATGATTCTAAATCATAATAAAATTATTTAAAGAGGTATATTAGATTAAGCTTATGAAAAAGTTTTCGATTTCTTTATTTTCAACAATAATATTAAGTACCCTGGTTTCACCAGCTTTTTCACAAAACCTGTCTCCACTTGAGGTCGTAAATAAGGTTAGTGAAAGTAAAAAACAAAGTTTTACCGGTAGCAAATTACAAAAAGTTGTAAGGCAGAATTTAAGGCTTGAGTCCAAAGCAAATGTTGAATATGTTAACTCTGATAATTTTAATATTACCCTGAAAAACCCTGGTGGTATTTCCGGTATTAAATTTGCTACCAATTCAGGAAAATCAGTTATATATTTTCCGCAGGAAAAATTGTCTTTTACGGATGCTGTTCCATCTGGCGGAGATATGATTACTGATACCGTTCTCGGAAAAATAACTTCTGATCCTGTGTTACTGCAAAAGAACTATGATATTGTTATGAAAGCAGATGATGAGGTTGCCGGTAATCCTACCTATGTAATTGATATAAGGCCAAAATCCAGCTCAAAAAGTTACTGGACCACGCCTGCCAGAACCTTTTGGGTCAGTAAGAATAATTTTCAGCTGTTAAGGGAAGACAGGTATTGGGCCGATGGTATTGAACCGTTTTTTAGCAGCCAGTACACTGATTATAAACCGCTGAATTATTCAGCCAGTCCCAATGTAAGAATAAAACTGCCCTATGATGTGAGAAAAGTAGAACTTGGAGCAAAAACTGATAAATCAGAAACTTATCTTGAGTCCTATAAATCCGCAGAAGCTTTGGAAAAAAAATTAAATGAAAAGGTTATTTTACCTTCATATCTGCCCGATGGTTTTAAATTAAAGGAAATTCAGGTTTTGAACTTTTTTGATACTAAAATATTTGTTCAGAAATTCGATGATGGATTAAACTCAATGTTTGTTACTTACAGAAGCAAACCAAATTTCTTTCTGACACTGGTTGCTGGTACATTTAGCCTTGATCTTATTCATAAAATGAGTGATCTTAGTTATCATGCCCCTTATAATTATATGTCTTTCGAAACAAAAGAAAATCTGGTAATTTCATTTGGTGATTTATATCCGGACGATTTGAAAAAAGTTTCTTCATCTGTTGCAGTGAAATAACCCCTCATACAAAAAAGGAGGCTTTTGGCCTCCTTTTTTTATGAACTAATTTATTCCATATATTCTCTAAGAGTTCTGTTCCTGTTTGGATGCCTTAATTTTCTCAAGGCTTTTGCTTCAATCTGCCTGATACGCTCGCGTGTTACACCAAAAGCCTGTCCCACTTCTTCAAGTGTTTTTTGTCTGCCATCATCTAACCCGAAACGAAGTTGAAGAACTTCCTGCTCTCTTTGACTCAATGTTTTAAGTACACGGTTAATATCCTGCCTTAATAATTCATTGGTAACGGAAATAACCGGAGTTTCAGAATCTTTATCCTCGATAAAATCACCTAATCTGCTATCATCTTCCTTACCAATAGGTGTTTCAAGTGAAATAGGCTCCTGAGCTACTTTTACGATCTCCCGGAATTTATCAACAGTAACTTCCATTTCAACAGCTATTTCTTCTTCGGAAGGCTTACGGCCAAGTTCCTGAGAAAGCCTTCTGCTGATTTTTTTGAAACGGTTAATAGTTTCAACCATATGAACAGGTATTCTGATTGTTCTGGCCTGATCTGCAATGGCTCTTGTAATAGCCTGCCTGATCCACCAGGTCGCATAGGTACTGAATTTGTAACCTTTTTTATGATCAAATTTTTCAACAGCCCTGATTAAACCAAGATTGCCTTCCTGAATCAGGTCTAGGAAAAGCATACCCCTGCCGACATATTTTTTTGCAATACTGACAACCAGTCTGAGATTTGCTCTGGTTAATCTTTTTGCACTCTCATGAGATTTCCGTCGGATATCTTTGACATCTTCAACAGAGATATTCATTTTTTCAGCAATCTGTTCAGTATTTGGCTCACGGTCAAGCTCAATTTCCAGCGCTTTGGAATATTTATCCAATTCCTCTCCCCTGGAAATCATTTTGGCCAATTCAATTTCTTCATTAGTGGAAAGTAAAGGAATTGTCCCTATTTCTTTTAAATACATTTTTACTGAATCATCAGTAGTTTGTGTAGTAGGAAGAAGTTCTTCTATCTCCCCTTCTTCTTCTATTTCTGTAACATCTATTTCATCCTTTTCATCCAGAATTTTAATATCAGGATCCATAAAATCCTCAATACCAATAATTCCTTTGCTGGATTCGTTATAATCCGATAAATCATTACTAGACAAAGAAGTAACTCCTTTTCTGCTCAAACTAACGCTAGTTCCTGCCACTATTTAGCCCTCAAAAAAAGATTCTGATAGAGAACTATAATGTGTCATTATATTCTATACCAAAATTGCTTGAAATAATATAACGTATACTATAAATTATAGTTATAATCTAAAGACTTTAATTGATTTAATTAGTAAATTTTGTCAATAAAATTTTAAGTTATTATTTAATTTATTAAATTGTTTTACATATTGATAATATTATATACCACAGATGCTCAATCTAAAAAATATTAATTCTGAAAACTTACGGGAATTTGCCTTATATTTAATAATTTTAATTCAAAATAAAGAAAATAATTCGATGAAAAATACAGACTTTTCAGAATCGAAAAATTATCTTTCTCAGGAATTAGAATTTTTTGAAAAAAATACCAAACTTCAGGATACCCGAAATTATTCCTTTATCCATGAAATAGTCACAGGTACATTTAAATGGAATATAACACTTGATGAATATCTTGAACTTCTGATAAAAAAAGATTTTCATAAAATACCGGTAATAATATTAAATATCCTTAGAATTACACTATATCAGATTATTTTTATGGATAATATTCCACCATCTGCTGCAATTAATGAGGGTGTTAAACTTGCAAAAAAATACGGGCACCCTGGTACGGTGAAATTAACTAATGGGGTTTTACGAAATTTTCTTCGTCGTAAAAATGAACTTGATGATTTAATAAGTAAACTTCCATTTAATCAAAAAATAAGTAAATTATGTTCCCTTCCTTTGTGGTTGGTTGATTACTGGTCAGAAAGTTATCCTGATATAGACTTATATAAGTTTTCACATTCAATGACAGAACCGGCTCCGATATTTTTAAGAATAAATACTTATAAAATATTGCCTGAAGAATTTAAGGCTAAATTAAATGAAAATAATATTGATTTCTTAGAAACAGGTATTGTTGAAATTATTGAACTAAAAGAAAAAGTTAATTTAACCGAACTATATGGCTATAAGCAAGGGTACTGGTATGTTCAGGATCTAGGAGCCGCAATTGTCAGCAAGGTTTTAGAGCCTGAACCGGGTTCTTTTATTATTGATTTTTGCGCTTTTCCTGGCGGTAAAACTACTCATTTATCAGAATTAATGAATAATACCGGAAAAATACTGGCAATTGACTCAAATAAAAATAGAGAAGCACGCTTTTTGGAAAATAAACTACGATTAGGATGTTCCAATATTGATATTTTAATTCAGTCAGCAACAGATCCATTAACAATTGATAAACCAGCTGATAAAATATTGGTTGATCCGCCCTGTTCAGGTTTAGGAGTAATCAGAAGAAAACCGGAAATAAAATTCAGGAAATCCCTTTCTGATCTGAAAAGGCTTTCTCAGTTGCAATCAGAAATTATTTTAAATGCTTCAAGATACCTTAAAGTTAATGGTGAACTTGTTTATAGCACCTGTACCCTGTCACCTTTGGAAAATGAGCAGGTAATTGAACGTTTTCTCAATGAAAATAAAAACTTTAAGCTAAAAAACTTTAAGCTATTTAATGAAGAAAAAGCTTCTTTTACATTATTTCCACATAAGTATAGAACAGATGGCTTCTTTATTGCAAAATTAGTAAAGACTGATTAAATATTAATCTTAATTTCTTCATCATCACCACTATTGCCACGTTTTCTCTTTCTCTTTCCACTTGCCCCAGTTGTTTCCGATTCGGCAGAGCTATTTTCTTTAAGAGTATTATTTTTGTCTTTTTGTAGAGAACTCTTACCTGTACTGCTTACCACACTGGCAGATAATTCACCCATAACCAGAGAGTTTTCTTTAACAATATTTTTTATACTCTGGAAATAAGACTCAACAGCTTTTTGAGCTGAAAGAGTTGTCGTTTCAAACATAACACTCATTTGATTTCCTTCTGTTAAAGTAAACATCAGGTTTATATCACCAAGATGGTATGGTTTTAAGGTTATATTCAGAGTAATTGGAGCATTACTCTTAACTCCGCTTGTTGAAAGTTCTTTTACTACTTCGGTTATCTGACCGAAATGAATAGCAATACCATCATTAATTGCCCTTATAATCTGGGAAGAGCTTAATAAACTGGACAACATAGCTGGTTCCTGAGTCTGAACTTTATCTTTTTTATCGGTTTTACTGGTTATAAACGAATTATTATCTTTACCATCTTTATCTGTTCTATTTGTTCTGGAATTACCATTTTTATCTACAAATACCAGATCAGCCGGAGAATATTCATTATTTAACTGTTCAAAAATATCATCTTCTTCTAAAACAGGTTCAAAAATTTCTTCAGAAATTTCATCGGTTATCAATACTTCATCATAAATTTCTGAGATTTTCTCAATTATTTTTATATCAGGAATAATTATATTTCTGGCAATATTTTTATCTACATTAGATTTATTTAATAATAGATATGCCAGAGGAGAAACTTTACTTGAAGAATCAATTATCTCCGGAGCAGTAGTTGTAAGTGAAGGGCTTATTGAATTAATTACTTTAGCATTAACTTTGGAAGTAAGTGGACCAAATATATCATTATTAGTCTCTAAAACTGTATTAAAATTAGTTTTATTATTTTCTAAAATATTTTCCTTTGATTGATTATTTTTATTTCCATCGCTTTGACTATCTGAGTTAAACTCCTGATTATTATTGCTCTCATGCTCTTTATTAACGACATCAATATTAGCAAGAATATGTTCATTATTTTCCGGTTCAATATTTCTCAATTCCATTTGTACCGGAACATAAGTCAAAGGTGTTTCGATTTCACTTATTTCATCATTTAAATCTGAAATTTCTAAAGTATCGTTATTACTTTCATCTGTAAGATTCTTAAATTCTTTATTTTTTGTAATAACACTGTTTGTATCAACTTCTTCAATTTGTCCGTTACTGTTTACTGGTTTCGGCTCAGCAAAATGTGAAGGAGTTATATTTATAGTTTTTTGGCTTTGATTTTTAATATCAGGAGTATCATTTTCTAAGTGTCCAGGTTTTTTAGTTCCGATTTCAGGGGTTACCTGAGTAACCTGCTCTTCTTTTGATTCTGATTTAACTTCAGGCTTATTCTGAATTTTGGAATCATTATAGTTTTGAATAGATACAACAGGTTCGTCTTCATCAGAAATATTATTTACTTTTAGTTGTTCAACCTTAGCTTCTGATTTTAACTGAATCGCAGGCTCAACATTATTTTCAGGTTTTATATTAGTGTTAATAACAGGCATACTAGAAGGTAAAATAGCTTCATTTTTGGAGGTATCAGCAGGTTCTGATTTTTGCTTGGTTTGAGACTCCGTATTTCCTTTAATTTCTACTTTTGTTGCTGATTTGACATCAACTATCTTAGGCTCATTTTTTGGTTGAACATGAGTATTTAATACAGTTTCAGATTTAGGAGATACAACATTTGTTTGTACTTCATTAACAGGAGCGTTTACTTCAGTTTTAGGAACAAATGTAGCTGATTTTACTTCTGAAGTTTCAGGTTCATCTTTAAGTTCAGGTTTTATTTTAATATTATTTTCAGCTTTCGGAGCTTCAACATTAACTTCAGGTTGTGCTTCGGTTTCATGTTTTATAGAAGTATTAGCTACTACTTTAGGATCATAAATATTGGTTTCAGCTTTTGGAGCTTCAATATTAGCTTCAATCTGTGCGGTTGTTTCAGGTTTTGGAAGAACAATATTATTTTCCGGTTTAATCACAGGAGAGTTATTCTGAGCCTGTGTTACTGGCTGTTCTGATTTAACAACAGGTTTGGATTCAACATTTTGTTGAACAGGAGTATTTACGGCAGTTTCAACATTAGGAACAAATGAATCAGATTTTATTTCAGATTTAGCAGGCGCTACATTTGTTTGTGGTTTAGTAACAGGAACATGAGACTCAGCTTTTGATACTGTCTGAGTTTCAGCTTTAACTACAGGTTCTGATATAGTCTGGATATCAGGTTCAATTTTTAAATCTGAATGTTTATCAGATTTTGGCTCAATAACAGATGTAGCAATTGTTTGTTCTTTAGGTTCAGTATGAGAATTAGCAATTACTGGCTCGGATTTAGAATCTTGTTTTGTTTCAATTTTTGGCTCAATATTAGAATTATCAGTTACTACAGGTTCAGGTTCAAAATTAAGCTCAGGTTTTACATTTGACCCAATATTAGAAGTAGCCAGAGTTACAGGTTTAATTTCAGTTTTTGGGTTAACATCAGATTTTACCTGAACAATAGGCTCAGATTGTTCTACAACACCTGTTTTAGTTACTTGTTGAGGCTTATTTTCAACAACAGGAGCAGATTCAGAAAGTGAATTGGTAACATCTGGATTGATAGCCTTTTCAATAACAGGAACATTAGATTCAGATTTAGCAACAGGGATATTTATATCTGAATTTAATTTAGGCTGAAGCACAATATTGTTCTGAGCTTTAGGTTCAGGATTAGTATTGATAACAGGTTGTTCTGTTTTTGTTGAAGTAATAGGTTTAGGAACAAAATTATTCTGAACTATATTTTCAGCTTTTGGAACAGTAACATTAGGTTCTGCCTT
>JADMIO012871339.1_pt1 | contig 31972 bp, 23 predicted proteins | sample 8958161 | NCBI WGS metagenome assembly JADMIO01 (sample SAMN16585339, study PRJNA669376) | soil metagenome | isolation source: Crop rotation soil | place: USA: Cullars Rotation, Alabama | collected 2011
CGCGACTTCAAGTCACGTGAATTCCAAGCTTCGGATCCCACTGTGCTGGAAAGGTATCTCGACGACATTCTCAACTCGCGCAACGGGCATCCGTTCGTCGAGCCGACGCCCGACACCGAGACGCTCGCGGCGATCGCGGTTGCGCTGCAGGCGGTCTCGGCGAAACGCGAGGAACCGGCTGCATCCACGATGCCGGGCCGATGGAGGCTGCAGGCGCGCGCCGAAGGGCTGCGCGCCGGCGGTCTGCCGCGCCACTGACGTGCAGTACGACATCGAGATCGACGGGCGTGTCCGTCACGTCGTCGTCCATCGCAAGAGCGGCACCTTTTTGGTGACCGTTGACGGGCAATCGCACCAGGTCGATGCGGTGCCGGTCGACGCGCAGTCGTGGTCGCTGCTCGTCGGAGGCGGCAGCCACGAGGTCGCCATCGCGCGGAACCCGACCGGGGAAACCATCGTCAGCGTCGGCGGGATGCCGGTCACGGCTCTCAATCTCTTCAATGGGGGCCGCCGCCGCTCCGGGCGAAAAGAGGATGGCGCCCACGGCGGCCCGTGGCCGGGGGCGACGAGCGGTGGTCCGCACCGCATCGTTGCGCCGATGCCGGGGAAGGTCGTTCGCGTCCTGGCCGAGCGCGGCGCGGCCGTCAAAGCGCGGCAGCCGATCGTCGTGATCGAAGCGATGAAAATGGAAAACGAGCTCCGCGCGGGCCGCGACGGGATCGTCGCCGAAGTCCACGTCCGCGAGGGGCAGTCGGTCGAGGCGGGAGTGCTGCTGGTGGTCGTCACCGCCGGAGCAGAGTGACGTGAGCGTGTTTTCGCGGCTCCGCCGCCACAAAGCCGTTCGCTATTCCGCTACAGCCGCGGCAATCACGGTCGTCATACTCCTGCTCGTCATCATCGGTACGCTCACCATCGATCTCGGCCCAGGCGTTCGGGCCCTTGCCGAGCGTCAAGCAACCGACGAAATCGCAGGACGCCCCGTTCACATCGGTTCGCTGCACATTCTCGTCGGCCGCGGCGTCGTCGAAGTCCGCGACTTTTCGATCGAGGGACTTCATCGTGGCGATCGTCCCTTCTTCACTGCAAAGCGTCTGCTCGTCAATCTCGACTGGTCCCGCGTCCTGACGCGGCATCCCCAAGTGGTGATCACGAGCGTCGAGCTGACCGATTGGCAGATGCTCGTCGAGAAGTGGGCGCACTCGGACAGCTTTCCGTCGCTCCGCAAGCGTGAAAGTTCCGGCAAGCCGCCGTCGCCTGAGGGAGAGCCGACGGTCGTCCTCAAGTACCTGCGCGCCTGGCGCGGAATGTTCACCTACGAGGATCACGAAGCGCCGTGGAGCGTGATCGCGCCGAACATGGACATCAACATCGATCGCGCCGCGAAGTACGAGGGCGAAGCGACGTTCCATGGCGGCGAGGTTGCCATTCAGGACTTCGTGCCGATGTGGGCGGACCTGAAGACCCGTTTCGTCATCGATGGAAGCCTCCTGCACATGACGAAGATCGATATCGACACCGACGGCGCGAAGAGCTTTGCCGCGGGCGACGTCGATCTCGGCCATTTTCCGGAGATGCGGTTCGCCGTGCGATCGCACATCCCATCGTCGCATCGCATGCGCGAAGTGTTTTTCGCGTCCGAGCCGTGGCGGCTGGCCGGCGGTGCGGACTTCACCGGCAACTTCCACTTGTTCAAGGGGGGGCACGATCTCGCAGGCGACTTCAAGTCGCCGATGTTCGGCCTCTACGACTATCGCTTCCCGGCGCTCTACGGCTCGCTGCACTGGACCGACAAGCTGTTCGAGATCACCGATGGCGGTTCGCAGTTTTACGGCGGGACGGGCAGGTTCACGTTCTCGACGGCGCCGCTCGGCACCTCCGAGCGCGCGCTCGATCGATTCGATTTCCGCTACGCGAACGTCGATCTGTCGCGGTTCACCGATTTCGAAGATCTGCCCGGACAGCGGTTTGCCGGCGTCGCAAGCGGACGGAATACCCTCGAGTGGCATTCAGGACGTTTCAACCAGGAGCATCATGGCAGCGGCACGATCGCGGTTGCGCCTCCGCCGGGCGTTCAGATGATGACGGCGGCGCTCGAGCCTCGGTCCGATGCCGCGCGCTCGCTCGACGAGTGGGGACCGTTCACGATCCTTCCGCTGCCGGCACACCTGCCGATCGCCGGTGAGATGACGTACGAGTACGACCCGGACGAAATCCGGATCCATGGCGGACGCTTCACGACCGAAAAGACGTTCGTCACATTCGATGGGACGACCGCGTGGGGCAACCGCGCGCGGATGCCCTTTCACGTGACGAGCCGCGACTGGCAGGAAAGCGATCAGCTGCTCGCCGGCATCATCAGCGATTTCGGATCGAGCGCGCATGCCGTCGCCGTCGGGGGCCGCGGCCAGTTCGACGGCGTGCTGACGGGACCGTTCAGGGCGCCGCGAGTCGAAGGCGACGTCAACGGCGAAGACATCCGGGCGTGGGACACCGAGTGGGGCGACGGCGCCGCCCATATCGTGGTCCAAAACGAATATGTCGATGTGACCGACGGCCTCGTGCGGCGCGACGGATCCGAGATTCGAACCGACGGCCGGTTCGCGCTCGGCTATCCGCGGAGCGACCATGGTGAGGAGATCGACGCGCGATTTCGCGCATCCGGACGCGACATCGCGAGCCTCCGCCACGCATTCGCGATCGACGACTATCCCGTGACCGGCGATTTGACCGGCGAATTTCATCTGTCAGGGATGTATCAGCACGTCATCGGGTTTGGGACGATGACGATCGAGCACGGCACGGCGTACGACGAGCCATTCGAGCACGCCACCGCGTCGCTCCGGTTCGACGGCGCGGGCGTCAGGCTGGACGGCGCGAGCCTGAACAAAGGCGCCGGCACCGTGACCGGCGCGGCGTACATCGGTTGGGATGCCACGTACTCGTTCAATGCCGAAGGCCGCGGGATCCCGGTGGCCGACGTGCAGATGTTCGCGTATCCCGACATGGCGCCGACCGGTTCGATCGATTTCACCGCCGGCGGCAGCGGCCCCTTCGATACGCCGCGCTACAACGTCCGGTTCCGCGTTCGCAATCTTGCCGTGGCGGGAGAGCCGCTCGGCGAAGCGACTGGATCGTTTGCCGTCCTCGGACGTCAGTTGACCGGACAGTTCGATGCGGCCTCCCCGCGCCTTGCGATGGGCGGCACGGGCAGTCTGACGCTCTGGCCGCACCCTGATTCGAATCTGATGTTCCGGTTCCACGACTTCACGTTCGATCCCTACCTTCGCGTCTACGTGCCGACGCTGCCGCTCGACAACACCGCGGTCGCAAGCGGAACGCTGCACGTCACCGGCGCGCTGAACGACCTCGAGGCGCTCGCGGTCGACGGAACGGTCGACAGTCTGAACATGCAGCTCTTCGACTACGGCATCCGAAGTTCCGCTCCCGTCAGGATCGCGCTCGATCACCAGACGCTGCGGATCGACGAGTTGAATCTTGCCGGGGCCAACGACGACACGCGGCTGCGGGTCAGCGGAACGGTGAACCTGCGCGACGAGCGGATCGCGGCACAGGCGACGGGCGATGCGAACCTGGCGATACTCCAGGGATTTTTCCGCGATGTCCGCGGGTCTGGGCGCGCTTCGGTCGTCGCCGGCATCAACGGGCCGCTCCGGGAACCGCTCTTCTCCGGCAGCGCGCGCATCGCGAATGGACGTCTCCGCCACTTTGCATTGCCCAATTCGCTCGACTCGATCAACGGGACGATTCAGTTCGACTCGCGCGGCATCCGTCTCGACGATCTGACCGCGACGATGGCGGATGGCCCCGTGCAGTTTGGCGGCCGCATCGGGTTCGAAGGGTATCTGCCTGGCGATCTGGACGTGACGATTCGCGGCGAACGGATGCATCTGCGCCTGCCGCCGGGCATCCGCTCGACGGTCGACGCCGACCTGTCGCTCCGAGGAAACGTCAAAGCGGCCACGCTCGCAGGGAACATCGTCATGCGGAGCGCGACGTTCACCGAACGGATCGACCCAACCGGCGGCCTGTTCGATTTCGGACGGCGCGCGAGCGGGGGCGATATCGTTCTCCCCGATGCGGGCCAAACGGTGCCGGTGCGGTTCGACCTGGAACTGCTCGTGCCGTCGACGCTCCGCATCGACAACAACCTGGCGCATCTCGTGGCCAGCGCCGACCTTCAGCTGCGCGGAACGTACGAACACCCGCAACTGTTCGGGCGAGCCGAGATCGATCACGGCGACGTGACGTTCGAGGGACGGCGATACGTCGTCACGAAGGGGTCCGCCGATTTCACGAATCCGGCGCGCATCGAGCCGTTCTTCGACATCGAGGCCGAGACGCGGGTGCGGGTGCCGGGGGAAACCTACCGCATCACCATTCAGATGACCGGCACGACGTCGCAGCTCCAGCCGACCCTCTCCTCGGATCCGCCGCTGCCCAGCTCGACCGACATCCTCACGCTGCTCTTCGGCGACGTGAGCCGCCCGGCGGTGAACCCGCTGGGCGACGCAGAGGTGCGCGCCCTTCTGAATCCGAACGAACGGCAGACCGACATCCTGACGACACGGGCGACGCAGCTCCTGGCGTCGCCGCTGTCGTCACAAGTCGGCCGCGTGGTCGAGCAGACGTTCGGGATCGACACGTTCCAGCTGTCTCCATCCCTCTTCGATCCGTACAGCCAGACCACGTCGACGCGCGTCAACCCGACGGCGCGCATCATCATCGGTAAACGGCTGTCCGACCGTGCCTATCTCACGTTTTCGCGAAGCCTGAGCTCGTCGACCAACGATCAGATCATCCTGCTCGAATACGACGCGACGGACCGCTTTTCGTGGATTCTGTCTCGCAACGAAGGACAGACCTACGCGCTCGAAGTGAGCATGAGGCATGCCTTCTGATGAGGAGGGCCGCGCGAATCGGCATCATTCTGGCGGGCGTGGTTGCCGGCCTCGCGTTCGCAGCCGATCGAGCCGGCGCCGACGTTGCCGACTACGTCGGCCGGACGATCTCGTCGGTCCGCGTCGAGATCGAACAGCGTCCGGTCACCGATCCGAGGCTCCTTGCGATCGTCGAGACGGTGCCGGGCTCTCCCCTCGCCATGACAGCGGTCCGCGAAACAGTCACCCGCCTCTTCTCGCTCGGACGCTTCGAGGACATTCGCGTCCACGCCGACAACGAAGATGGCGGCGTTCGGCTCCTCTACGACCTGGTGCCCGTTCATCCAGTCCAGAAGATCGACTTCAGAATCCTCTCGAAGGCGCCCGGCGTCAGCGAGAGCCGTCTCCGCCGAGAGCTGACCGAGCGTTACGGCGCGTCGCCGCCGATCGCGCGCGCACCGGACCTCGTCCGAGTCATCGAAGACGATCTCCGTGCCGAAGGCTACCTGCATCCGGCCGTCACGCCCGGATCAGAGCTCGAACATGCGCCCGATCGTGCGCGTCTGGTGTTCACGATCGATCCGGGGCCGCGAACGACCATTGCGGACATCGAGGTGGCCGGAGATGCGGGCGTGACACAGCAGGCGCTGCTCAAGCGTCTCGATCTGGCGCCCGGGCGTCCGTACCGGAGCGAGGCGCTGAACAGCCGCATCTCCGATTACATCGACGATCGCCGCGCACACGATTATCTCGAGGCAAGGTTGTCTCCGGCCCTCCGTTTTGACGACGACGATCGGACGGTCCATATCACGCTGAATGCGGCGCAGGGGCCGCCGGTCAGTCTGTATTTCGACGGTGATGTGCTCGCGCCCGATCGGCAGACCGCGCTCGTGCCAATCAAGCGGGAGGGATCGACCGACGAGGATCTGCTCGAGGATTCCACCAACCGGATTGAGGATTACCTCCGCTCGGAAGGCTATCGCGACGCGTCGGCTCCCCACAGCCGTCGGACCGAGAATGGCCGGCTGATCATCACGTTCACGGTCAAGAAGGGGCCGCTCTATCGCGTCTCCGAGGTTCAGGTGAGCGGCAACCGGACGTACACCCTTGCCGAGCTCGCGCCGGGACTTCACGTGCACGAGGGACAGCCGTTTTCTTCCGCGCGTGTGGATGCCGACGTGTCCTTTCTCGAAAACCTCTATCGCCGCCAGGGGTTCAGCGCCGTCACGGTCAAGCCGGATGAAGAATCGGCGCCGCACGCCGAAACGGCGAGTGAGGTGCCGGTGACGGTTCGCATCGACATCGCCGAAGGCGCGCGCGCGACTGTCGGCACCGTCAGGTTCGAGGGCAATACATCGATTCCGACCGCCGAGCTCGCGCGGACCGTCGGCCTCGAGGCGGGACGGCCGTTTTTCGTGACGCAAATGGCGCTCGACCGCGATGCGGTGCAGCAGGTCTACGCGAATCGCGGGTTCCAGAGCGCGACCGTGGACGCCTTGCCGGGTCTCAGCGCGGATCGTTCGCGCGCCGACGTCGTTTTCTCGATTCACGAAGGGCCGCAGCTCTTCGTCGGACAGGTGCTGATCGTCGGCAACGTGCGGACGAGGACGGAAACGGTCGAACGCGAAGTGCAGTTCAAGAGAGGCGATCCGCTTGGCGTCGCAGCCCTCGTCGAGACCCAGCGGCGGCTGGCGTCGCTCGGGCTCTTCCGCCGCACGTCGATCACGCCGGTCGGGCGCGGAGAAGAGGCGCGCGATGTGCTCATCACGGTGGATGAGGCGCCCGTCACGTCGCTCGGATACGGTGGCGGGCTCGAAGTGCTGCAGCTCACGACGGAGTCGGACCAGGGGGTCGTGGAGCAGCAACTCGAGCTGGCGCCGCGCGCCTTTTTCGAGATTGGACGGCGGAATCTCTTCGGCAAGAACCGATCGGTGAATCTCTTCACGCGCATCGGCTTTCTGCCGAAAGACATCGGGAACACCACCAGCAGCGCCGCGCCGACCCAATCGAGGCCGGATTCAGGCGGGGCGTTCAGTTTTACCGAGTACCGCATTCTCGGCACATTCAGAGAGCCGCACGTGTTTGGAACGACCGCCGACGCGTTCTTCACCGGGACGCTCGAACAGCAGCGGCGATCCAGCTTTGCGTTTTCGCGCCGATCGCTCAACGTCGATGCGGGCCGGCGCCTGACACAGACGCTCAGCCTCAGCGGCACCTACCAGCTTCAGCGCGTCAGCGTGTTCGACAACGGTGTGCAACCCCAGGATCAGCTCTTGGTGGACCGCCTGTTTCCTCAGGTCCGTTTGTCCTCCTTCTCGTCGTCACTCATTCGCAGCACCAAAGATGATCCCCTCGATCCAACGACGGGGACGTACCTGACCGTGAATGGCCAGGTCGCCGCGCGTTCGATTGGATCCGAAGTCGGTTTTCTCAAGACGTACGCACGAGGCCAGGTCTTTCGCACAATCCCGCACGCGAAGGGGACGATCTTCGCGGCGAACGCGACGCTGGGCTTCGCGAAAGGTCTTCCGCGCGACGTTTCACAGCCCGACGGGACCGTTCTGACGGTACGGGATCTTCCCGCGAGCGAGCGTTTTTTTGCCGGTGGCGACGACGGACCAGTCCGAGGGTTCGCGCTCGATCAGCTCGGGACGTCGAAAACGATCGACCAGACAACCGGATTCGCGATCGGCGGGAACGCGCTCGTCGTACTCAACGCCGAAGTCCGGGCCCCGTACAAAAAATTTCAGTTCGTCGGATTCCTCGACGCAGGAAATGTGTTTGCCGGACCCGGCGATATCGATCTCGCGAGTCTTCGGACCGCGGTTGGTTTCGGCGTGAGATACAAATCGCCGGTCGGCCCGATCCGGGTGGACCTCGGTTTCAAGACGAGCACCGAGAACGCGTGTCCCGCGACGGTCGTGCCCGACCAGTGCCTCGAGCCTCGGACCGCGCTCCATATCAGTCTTGGGCAAGCCTTCTAAGTCCTTGGTTCTTGGTCCTTCGTTCTTGGTCCGTCCTTGGTATTTCGCCCTTCGGCTGTCCTTTGTCCTTTGTATGTCCCTGGTCCTTTGTTTGTCCTTGGTCACGCCGGTGGTTGCCGGGCCGTCGGCAGCCGACGAAATCATCGAGCGCGTGCTCGCTACTGTCAGCGGCGTTCCAATTACTCAGAGCGATGTTGCCGCGGCGCGCACCTTTCGAATCGTCGCCGTCGACGGGTCGGATCGCGACGTTCTGTCCCGGCTCATCGATCGCTCGCTGATGCTGGCCGAAGTGGATCGATATGCGCCGCCCGAACCTGAAGCGGCGGCCGTGGAACGCGAGGTCGAATCGGCGCGCGCCCGGTTTGCCGATGCGCAGGCGTTCGCGTCGGCGCTCGCACGCGCGGGGATGGATGAGAAGTATTTGCGGGACCTGTTGCGTCAGAACCTGAGAATCCGCGTGTACCTCGATCAACGGTTCGCAGCACAGTCGCCCGGCGATCGCGATACCCTCGTGAATGACTGGATCGCGACGCTCAGGCGCAGAGCCGCCATCACCGAACCCCAGCTCGATCCGCGCTAATCCTGAAGAACCGCGCTCCGTGGTTGGGCTCTATCGGCCAATCGCGAGAAACTGCGCGAGCTGCAGCAAATTGAATCCCGAGTGGGCCACCATCGGCGCCACCGTCGAGCGCCGGCGCAAGTAGACGATTCCCCAGATCGCTCCGAGGACGCCGGTCGTGATTGCGGCGTCCGCCCCCTGCAACAGGTGGCCCGAGCCGAACGCAGCGCTCACCACGACGATGCCCACGATCGGCCCGCCGAGCGACTGCTCGAAACGGTGGAGCAGAAAGGCGCGCTGAATCTCTTCCCGGACCCCTCCCGCGATGACGACCACCACGGCGAAGACGATCGCGTCGGCCGGCGAGCGCAGCAGGTCTTGCAGCGGGTTGTGTTCCACGGTGTGCAGCGACGGCACGAAGAACTGGATCGCCGTGAGGACCGCAATCGCGACGCCGAGCGACACGAGCGCGAGCGGCAGCCCCGCGGCGATCTCCCGCCACACTCCGCCGGTGCCGAAGAGAACGGCCCGCGGCTTTTCGTTGTGCGTCCGGAGAAAAAAGACGATCAATGCGACGAGGAGGATCGTATCGATGAACGACAGCGACGCGACGAACGCGAGATCCAGCCCGCCGCCGCTTTCTTCCGCGCGAACGCCGACAAGGAGGAGCCCTGCTCGGACGACAGTCTGGGTGGGATAGTCGGAGCAGAGGACAACTTCGAAGAGCGCGCGCAGCCGGTCGGCTGGCGAAGGCTGCTGGTCGGGAGCGGCGTCCAATCAGTCGATGATAAGGGGTCGGGAGGATTTTTCGTCCCGCCTCGATTCCGAAAAATCCTCCCGACCCCTTTTTCTTACTCCGGCACGGCGACCGTCAGCGGCTCGGTCAGCTTCACCGTCAGCCGCGCGCCGCGTCCGAGACGAACTTCCTTGCCGCGCTGATTGAGGACCACCGCGGTGCCCGCCCCTCCGCCAGCCGCCGCCCCGATTGCGGCGCCCTTTCCGCCGCCAATGAGGCCTCCGACAATCGCCCCGCCCGCCGCCGGAATGCCGATTTCCTCGGCGTCGCGCTTCGTGGTCGAGGCTGCCGTTCGTCCGACTGGCGCTGTCGCGATCCGATATTGCGCGCTCTCGCCTTCGCCGCGCGCCGATGCCACAGCGTCGAAGCGCATCGCGACATGCGCGCGCCCTTTCACCTTGCCCGATCGGGTCGCGTCGGTTACCACGCCGGTGACCGCAGCGCCTTCGGGAAGCGCGGTCGTTCCGGAGACGACGACCGATCGCGCGAGGTGCGCGCGGACCGGCTGCTCCACGCGGCTGATGTCCGATCCAACGCTCGTATCGAGGACGACCGTCAGCGCGGTCCCCGCCGGCAGTGTCACCTGACGCACTCGTCCGGTCGTCGCCGCCGGAGCCGCGACACTTTCGGCCGGCGCGCTGACCGCGCCTGCAGCCGGCGTTCCGGCCGCCGAATTGTCACGTCCCGGTGCCGCAGCTCCCGTACACGCCGCCGCAACACCGGTAAGTAATGCGAGAAATGTGAGCGTCAAGCCACGCACAAAGCACCTCCTGCCTTGCTCAACCATATGTGCAAGCGCGTCGCCAGCGTGCTGCTCGCGGCGAATCGGACGCTTACAGTTCATTGGATGAGCTTGCGGATTACGAAGATGACCACCAGAATGTAAAAATGACATGGCAGGCGCGCATGGAGGCGTCATGAGCATCGTTCAGGAAGGAACGGCCCAACCCGTGGTCGCGCAGCCGGTCGCCGAGCGCGTGCTGATCGTCGAAGACGATGCGGCGGCGCGCGTCGGACTCGAACAGCTCGTCAAGAGTTGGGGTTTTGTGGCCGAGGCTGCCGTCGACGGCGAAGAGGCGCTCGAAAAAGTCACGTCGTTCCGGCCGGCGATCGTCATCACCGACCTGGTGATGCCGCGTCTCGACGGACTCGGTTTGCTCCGCGCGCTGCAGTCGCAGGGCGCCGACGTCACGACGCTTCTCTTGACCGCTCAAGGGACGGTGGAAACCGCCGTCGAGGCGATGAAGGAAGGCGCCTACGACTACCTGACGAAACCGATCGATATCCAGCGGCTCAAGATTCTGCTCGACAAAATCGTCGTGCGGCTCGAGACGCTTCGCGAAGTGAAGGCGCTCCGGCGTCAGCTGCGCGAGCATGGAGCGTTCGGAACGCTCATCGGCAACAGCCCCGAGATGCGCAAGATCTACCAGATTGTCGAGCAGGCGGCGCCGACGAGCGCATCGGTGCTCATCACCGGCGAGTCGGGAACCGGCAAGGAGCTCGTCGCGCAGACGATCCATCAGCTGAGCCCGCGCGCGTCCTTTCCCTTCGTGGCGATCAATTGCGCCGCCATTCCCGAGACACTGCTCGAAAGCGAGATCTTCGGCCACGAAAAGGGAGCGTTCACCGGCGCGGCCGATCGACGGCAGGGCTGCTTCGAGCTCGCGGATCGCGGCACGCTGTTTCTCGATGAAATCGGCGAGATGACGCCGGCCACGCAGGTGAAGCTGCTGCGCGTGCTGCAGGAGCAGCGCTTCCGCCGCCTGGGCGGACGCACCGAGCAGACCGTTGATGTGCGCGTCATCGCGGCGACGAACATCGATCCGCTCGAAGCCGTTCAGAAGGGGGCGCTCCGCGAAGATCTGTTCTATCGGCTCAACGTCTTCGCGTTCCGGCTGCCGCCCCTCAGAGAGCGGAAGGAAGACATGCCGCTGCTCATTCAGGCGTTCGTCGCCGAGTTCAACGCCCGCAACCAGAAGGCGATTGCCGGCGTCGATCACGAGACGATGCAGCTGCTCGAGAACTACAACTGGCCCGGCAACGTGCGCGAGCTCCGAAATGTGATCGAGCGTGCGACGATTCTCGCGCCCGGACCGCTGATCGAGCCGAAGCATCTCCCCCCGTCGTTCGTCGCCGAGCCGGCGGCTCCGCAGAAGGTGCAGGTCGCGCTCGCGCCAGGGACGACGGTCGAGGAGGCGGAGCGGCGGCTGATTCTGATGACGCTCGAACATACGCGCGACAACAAGACGCGCGCCGCCGAAATTCTCGGCATCAGTCTCAAGACCCTCCACAACAAGTTGAACAAGCTGCGGCTAAGGCCGAAAAAAACTCAATAGGGCACAGGGCCAAGGGCTTAGGGCAGCACTGTGCCCTCTGCCCTCTGCCCTCTGCCCTCAAACCCTATGCGCCTAGGCATCAAAGGCAAACAGGTTCTCGGCGTCACGACGATCGTCGGCGCGGTCGTCGTTGTCCTCAGCCTGATGAACCTGGCGCGGCTGGCGCAGGTCAGCCTCGACGAGAGCCGGGCGCGCGCGGAGCTGCTCGCCAACGCCATCTACCATCGCGCCCACGACGTCGTCGTCGACCAGGGCGATCGGTACAAGCTGCTGAAGACCGATCGCGGGCTGAGATCGATTCTCGAGTCGAGCTTCTATTCGAAGAACGTCCTGTATGCGGCGATTACGGACACGCACGACATCGCCGTCGTCCAGGCGGATCCGGCGCTCGAAGACAAGCCTCTCGAGGCGACCGACGACCTGGGCGAACTGATCAAACGATCTCCGCTGGCGCAGCTCGTCGCCATCTATGCGGATCAGGGACGGACCTTCGAGTATCAGCAGCCGCTGCTCCTTGGCGATACGAAGTTCGGCGCGATCCGCATCGGCGTGTCGACACTGCTCATCCGCCACGATCTCGACGCGCAGCTGCAGCCGGCGGCGGCGATTTCGTTGATCGCATTGACGGTGGCGGTCTTCGGAGCGATGCTGCTCGCGCAGCTCTTCCTGCGGCCCATCCATGTGATTCGAAGCGGCCTGACGCGGCTGGGCCGCGGCGAGTTCGGCGTTCGCCTCGATCTGAATCAGCACGACGAGTTCGGGGAGCTCGGAACGTTCTTCAATCAGGTCAGCGAACAGCTGTCGGCGGATCGGTCTCAAATGGCCGGACAGGTCGCGCACCTCGAATCGGCTGTCGAACACCTCGAGGACGCGGTCGCGATCGTGAGCCCGGCAGGAAATTTTCTGTTCGCCAATCCCGCGATGCGCGCGCTGCTGCCGGGCGCGACGGCGGGGCACTCGCTCCAGGAACTGGCCGCGGATCATCCAATCCGGTACTGGTTCGATCAGGCGCTTGCGAGCCGTCAATCGAAAGGGCCGGTGTCCGTGCAGTGGCCGCAGCCCCCAGGCGAGGACGGCGGCAGGACGGGAGAGGCCGCCGAGGCGAAGGAGCGGCAGCTCCTGACGCATCCGGTGGAGGATGCCAACGGTGCTCTCGTCGGCATGATGATCATCGTCCGCGATCTGGAATATCTGAGCCGCGTGCAGTCGACGATCCGGTATTCGCGCAAGCTGGCGGCGCTCGGACGGCTGTCGGCCGGCGTCGCGCACGAGGTGAAGAATCCATTGAACGCGATGATGATTCATCTCGAGCTCCTGCGGCAGCGGTTCGTCGCGCGGCAGCCCGCCGCGGTCGGCGCCGCGGCAATGGCGGGAGCAGCGGTCGCCGACGACCCCGGCGCCGCGGATCGGACCGACGCCCTGCAGCACGTCGATACGATCGCCGGCGAGATCCGGCGGCTCGATGAGGTCGTCCAGGGGTTCCTCAAGTTCACGCGGCCCGAGGATCTCAAGCTGCAGCCGGTTCGACTGCGGGCGCTCTTCGACGAAGTGATTCCGATTGTGTCGCCCGAGGCCGATCGCCGCCGCGTGCGGCTCAACGTCGAGTGCCGCACTGCGCCGGACGTCAACGGCGACCCGGCGATGCTGCGGCAGGCATTTCTGAATCTCGCCCTCAATGCGTGTCAGGCGATGCCCGACGGCGGCACGCTGACGATCGTATGTGAACCCGCGCGCGGCAACCGCGTGGCGATCACTTTCAACGATACCGGCAGCGGCATCAAGCCCGAGCACCTGCCGAAAATCTTCGACCTCTATTTCACGACCAAGCCAAAAGGCAGCGGGATTGGTCTGTCGATGGTGTACCGCACCGTTCAGATGCACGACGGCGAGATTGAGGTACAGTCGACTCCAGGGGTGGGGACGACGTTCAGGGTCCTGCTCCCACAAGCATGATTGCAAGAGCACTAATACAGAGGTCACAGAGGAATACGGAGGCCACCGAGAACAAATTGGTTCCGCGTCCTCCGTTTTCTCGATTCGCTTCCGTGTCCTCCGTGTTAGCGCTTTTGGGCGTGGCGGCTTCGTCGCTCGTAGTGTCGGGATGTGCGCATACGCAAGCGAAGACTGTCGCCGACATGCCGCCCCTTGACGTGCCGGCGCCCCCGCCGCGAAACGTCGAGGCAACGGGCACGGAACTTCCACCTCCGCTCGGTCTGGTCGCCGAACCGGCGAGAAACGCGCCAGCTCTTCCGCGTCAAACGGCGACCCCTCCGCCCGCAACGTCGACGCAACGACCGGAGCTCCCACGAACCGATGTTCCGCCTCCCGATGTTTCCCGGCCGGCCGACGATGCGTCGCGCACGCCGCAGCCGCTTCCTCCGGCGACGCTGCAGACGGTACCGGCTCAGCAGGAAACGGAGCTCGAAGCCAAGATCCGGACGACATTGTCACGAGCGACCGCGGATCTCAGCCGCGTCGATTACGGCCGGCTGAGCGTCAACGCCAGGAGCCAATACGACTCGGCGAAGCGCTTCGTCACGCAGTCCGAAGATGCGATGAAGGCGCGGAACCTCGTCTATGCCGGAACGCTCGCGGATAAAGCGGCAGAGCTCGCGGCGCAGCTTGCCGGACGGTAAGAATCCCATTACACACCCTGCCCGAGTTCGATACTCGAAACGACCATCCGATTGCTCTTGTTGTTCGGGCGGGGCGGTATTCCTGAGGAAAATCATCGTGGCACTTCCCTTGCTGTTTAAGGGGCAACCTCGTTCCGCTCTGCAACCTGCGGGGCGGAAACAAAATCCCTTCTCACAACCCGCCTGTGCACGATGGGAGGTCGAAAGTTGACCTCCCCCAGCCATTTCTTTCTTTCCAGCCGATTCGCCGCTCTCGCCGCCATTTGCCTACATCTTGCGTCTGCCCTAAAATAAAAGCACAAGATGTGGTGTTTACACGCTTGACAAACCTGTTCCTGGGGTTCATATTCATCGGCCGTAGCGCGACACGCTGACGGGAATCAGACAAGGCGAGAAATTCCCTCAGAGCGTTGCCATCCCAGGGCTTCGGTCAGCGCGGAATCACAAACCGACAGACCAACGGCGCGACATTTCGATCATGGGGGCGTGATCGTGTCGGCAGAGCGGAGAGGGAGCGAGCACATGAAAGACGACACTGCCTATCAGGCCGCAAGTGTCAGCCAACACACGGTGGATAGTGGGAGTGTGCCCGCCCCTCGGGGACCGGTGTCGACGGTGTCCTCGATAGCCACAAGAAAGGCCGCGGCGCCAGGCCTGGCGTTTCCCAGGTTTTTCACCGAAGCTGGCGTCGATCCGTTCGACGAAGTCGAATGGGAGTTGCGTTCGGCCGTGATTGGCAGCGAGCGCGGCGAGGTCGTCTTCGAACAGCGTGACGTCGAAATCCCGAAGTTCTGGTCCCAGCAGGCGACGAACATCGTCGTCTCCAAATACTTCCGCGGCCAGATCGGCACGCCTGAGCGTGAGCGCAGCGTCAAGCAGCTCATCGGCCGTGTCGTCGACACGATTACCGCGTGGGGGCGCTCGAACAAGTACTTCGCGAGCGAAGAGGATCTGCAGGCGTTCAGCGACGATCTGAAGCATATCCTCGTCTACCAGAAAGCGGCGTTCAACAGTCCGGTCTGGTTCAACTGCGGATTCGAGAAAGCGCCGCAGTGCTCGGCCTGCTTCATCAATTCGGTCCAGGACACGATGGATTCGATCCTGACGCTGGCGCGCACCGAGGGAATGCTCTTCAAATTCGGGTCGGGAACCGGAACCAATCTCTCGCCGATCCGTTCGTCGCGCGAGCTGTTGGCCGGCGGGGGCACGGCGTCCGGCCCTGTTTCGTTCATGAAGGGCTACGACGCGTTCGCCGGCGTCATCAAGTCGGGCGGCAAGACACGGCGCGCCGCGAAGATGGTCATCCTCGACGCCGACCACCCGGACATCGTCGAGTTCATCAACTGCAAGGTCGAAGAAGAGAAGAAGGCGTGGGCGCTCATCGACGCAGGCTACGACGGGTCGTTCACGGGGCCGGCGTACTCGTCGGTGTTCTTCCAGAACTCGAACAATAGCGTCCGCGTGACCGACGACTTCATGCGGGCCGTGCTGGACGACAGCGCCTGGGAAACGCATGCGGTGACGAACAAGGAGGTCGTCGACACCTACAAGGCGCGCGATCTGATGCACCTGATCGCGGAAGGGACCCACGTCTGCGGCGATCCGGGAATGCAGTTCGATACCACCATCAACGAATGGCACACGTGCCCGGAGACCGACCGTATCTACGCGAGCAATCCGTGCTCCGAATACATGTTCCTGAATGATTCGGCGTGCAACCTGGCGTCGATCAATCTGATGAAGTTCGTGAAGCCGGACGGCGAATTCGACGTCGTCTCCTACAAGGCCGCGATCCGGACGCTCATCACGGCCCAGGAAATCATCGTCGACAACGCCAGCTATCCGACGCCGGCGATCGAGAAGAACAGCCATGCGTACCGTCCGCTGGGGCTTGGATACGCGAACCTTGGCGCACTGCTGATGTCGCGCGGACTGCCGTACGACAGCGACGCCGGCCGCGATTATGCGGCGGCGCTGACGGCGCTGATGACCGGCGAAGCGTACGCGCAATCGTCGCGGATCGCGCGCGACTGCGGCGGACCGTTCACGGGGTACGAAAAGAACCGCGAGCCGTTCCTGCGCGTGATGCGGAAACACCGTGATGCGATGCGCGACGTCAACCCGCGCAACGTGCCGTCGGACCTCTACGCCACCGCGAAATCGTCGTGGGACGATGCCGTGGAGCTGGGGGAGGAGTCGGGGTATCGCAACGCGCAGGCGACGGTGCTCGCGCCGACCGGCACGATTGGTTTCATGATGGACTGCGATACGACGGGCGTCGAGCCCGACATCGCCCTGGTGAAATACAAGAAGCTCGTCGGCGGCGGCCTGATGAAGATCGTGAATCAGACCGTCCCGATGGCGCTGAAGCGCCTGGGCTACACGCAGGCGCAGGTCGACGCCATCGTTCAGTTCATCGACGAGAACGAAACGATCGAAGGCGCACCCGCTCTGAAGGAATCGCACCTGCCGGTCTTCGACTGCGCGTTCAAGGCGGCGAAAGGGCACCGCTCCATCCACTACATGGGCCACATCAAGATGATGGGCGCGACGCAGCCGTTCATTTCCGGCGCGATCAGCAAGACCGTGAACGTGCCGAAGGAAGCGACCGTCGACGAGATCATGCAGGCGTACATCCAGTCGTGGAAGCTCGGGGCGAAGGCGATCTCGATCTATCGCGACGGCAGCAAGCGCACGCAGCCGCTCAACACGTCGAAGGACAAGACGCCGGCCGAGATTGCGCAGCAGGCGGCGGCGGAGGCTGCGGCGAGCCGCACGCCCGTGCGGCGACGGCTGCCGGATGAACGGCGCGCGATCACGCACAAGTTCGACATTCAGGGGCACGAGGGTTACATCACGGTCGGGCTGTTCGAGGACGGCCAGCCGGGAGAGATCTTCCTCGTGATGGCGAAGGAAGGGTCGACGATTTCCGGATTTGCCGATGCGTTCGCGCAGGCGATCTCGTACGCGCTCCAGTACGGCGTGCCGCTCCAGGCGCTCGTCGACAAGTTCAGTCACGTGCGATTCGAGCCGTCCGGGATGACGCGGAATCCGGAGATCCGGTTCGCGAAGTCGATCGTCGATTACATCTTCCGGTGGCTCGCGTCGAAGTTCCTGTCCACCGAGGCGCAGTTCTACGCGGGCGTCAACGGCCGCGAGCTGGAGGATCCGCAGGCATCGCAGCTGGCGCCGTCGGCCGAAGCGCAGCGCGCGGCCGCGCCGACGCAAGCGGCGCCGTCAGCGTCCTCAGGCCTCAAGCCGTTCTCGACGATTCAGAATCAGGAAGACGCGCCGCCGTGCTCGACGTGTGGCGCGATCATGATCCGCAGCGGCGCCTGCTATAAGTGCGTCAACTGCGGCAACACCTCGGGGTGCGCTTAAGGGACTGGATCGTTGTAGGGCGGGCCTTTCAGGCCCGCCGCTACGGCGACCCTGAAAGGGTCGCCCTACAACTGTCTAGTGAGACGTCCGCCGCGCGTACAGATCGAATGGCGCGTCCTTCCCAATCTGCACGTTGCCGTTGATTTCCTCGCCTTTCACCGTGCCGGTGAACGTGATCTCCGTCATCACGCCGTTCACGCGCGTCGTCCACGTGACCGTGAACTTGTCGTCGTTGATCGTGCCCTTGATCGGGAATTCGCCCGCGCTCCAGTCCATGCGCCCGGACAGACGGCTGTCGTCCTGAACGACGATCATCTTCATGTCGTCGGGACTATTGAATGCGCCGCCGCTAAACTCGACCGCCCATTCGCCGGCCATGTCCGCATGCGCGCTGACGCGCGGGGCGGCGACGACCGAACAGAGCAGCAGTGCAAGGAAAATGGACTTCTTCATCGGGATGATTATGGCACCGAACGGCCGCCCCGCATCACTCGGCCGATGAACTGCGGTACGGCCGCAGGCATATTCGATCGCTGAAATCATCGAGTCTGACGTAACGTCAGAGTCAAGGAGGTGTGCTAAAGTCCGTAGGCCATCGTTGTTTTTTAAGGAGCCAAGGATGAAGCGTGCTTTCTTCGTGGTAGTCGGGGTCGTTTTCGCAGCCACGTCTGCCATCGCACAGCCGCCGCCCGCCGGCGCGCCGACGACGGTCGCCGTCGCGATTCAGCGCGGGTACATGACGATCAAAACGAATTTGACGCAGGCGGCCGAGAAGATGCCGGAGGCCGACTACAACTCGAAGCCGAGCACGATGGCCGAGGTCAGGACGTACGGGCAGCTCTTCGCGCACATCGCGCAGTCGCAGTTCGGAACCTGCGCCGTCGTGAAGGGCGTCGCCAATCCGATGATGGGGCGTCAGCTCGAGACCGAGCTCAAAACGAAAGCGGAGCTCGTCAAGGCGCTCACCGACTCCTTCGCGTTTTGCGACGATGCGTATGCGGGATTGACGGATGCCAACCTGAGCGAGCTCATCACGCAGGGCCGCGGACAGATTCAGCGCGGGGCGGCGCTGATGAACAATCTCGTCCACGACAACGAAATGGCCGGAACCGCCTACGTGTACATGCGATCGAAGGGTCTTGTTCCACCGTCGACTGAAAATGCGCCGATGCGCGGCGGCGCGCCCGCTGGCGGCCGCGGCCGAGGATTCTAGATTCCAGCCTCCGGACGTTTCCGCTACCTCGAAGCACTTCCTGGCGCCGCGAGCGGTCGAGCTCGCGGCACCTTAATCCTCCTGCACGCTTTTCCGCTGAACGCGCACATGTGGCAGCGGCAGCTGTCGCTGTCGGAGAAAGGATGGCGTGTCATCGCGCCGCATTTTCGAGGGATGGATCAACCCGCCGGTACTGATCCGCCTGGCTCAACCGTCGACGATTACGCCGGCGACGTCATCGACCTTCTCGACGCCTTGCACGTCGAGGACGCCGTCGTCGGCGGATTGTCGATGGGCGGCTATGTCGCGTTCGCGTTGTTCCGTCATGCGCCGCGTTACGTGCGCGGACTCATCCTCGCCGATACGCGCGCTGAACCCGATACGCCTGAAGGCATCGAAGCGCGGAAGCAGACACTCGCGCGACTTCGCGAGCACGGCGTTCAAGCCGTCGTCGAGGACATGCTTCCACGGCTCGTCGGTGAGACAACGCGCCGCGAACGGCCGGAAGTTGTCGAAACTGTGAAGCAGCTGGCGGACGGCAATCCCGTGGAGGCGGTCGCAGGGGCGGTTTCCGTCCTCATGACCCGTCCCGATTCGAGACCGATCCTCGCCTCGATTCACTGTCCGACGTTGATCGTCGTCGGCGCGGAGGACGTGCTGACGCCGCCCGCCATGAGCGAAGCCATGCACCGCGGCATTGCCGGCTCGGAGCTCGTCGTCATTCCCGGCGCGGGGCATCTGGCCAACCTCGAACGTCCTGATGCCTTCAACGCTGCGCTTGCAAAGTTTCTCGAATTTCGCGTTTGATCGTGGCCGTGAGGAACGTCGGAAACATGCGGAAGATCTGCCCGGCCGTTTTGATCGCGTGCGCGCTGGTTGCCTCGCCGCGGGCTCAGAGCCGGCTGCCGGACGCACAACGGAAGGCGTTCGACGAGCTGCTCGACCTCAACGTACGCGATGGGTTCGTCTACTATCGCGCGCTCAAAGCCGAGCGCGGACGGCTCGATGCTTTCGTCAACGCGCTCGCCACCGTGTCCGTGGACTCGGCGTCGCGCGAAGAGCGGATCGCGTTCTGGCTCAACGCCTATAACGCGATCGTCCTTCAGACGGTCGTCGACCACTATCCGATCGCGCAAGTGTCGCGCGCGTATCCGGCGCGCAGCATCCGGCAGATTCCTGGCGCCTTCGAGCGGAACACGCATCATGTCGGCGGGCGAACGCTGACCCTCGACCAGATCGAACAGACCGTCCTTTCGACATTCCAGGATCCGCGCGTCTACCTCGCCCTCGGCAGAGGCGCCGTGAGCAGCGGACGCCTTCGGAGCGAAGCGTATACCGCCGAGCGGCTCGAGGAGCAGCTGGCAGACACGAAGAACGAATGCCTCAACCGTTCGACATGTGTCGATGTCGATCGGGCAGTGAATACAGTCAAAGTGAATGCGATCTTCTCGTGGAGGGAAAAGGACTTTGCCGCCGCGTACGGCGACAACGCACCGGCGCTCTATTCGACGCGCAGTCCAATCGAACGAGCGGTGCTTGCGTTCATCCAGCCGAAGCTGCTCACCACCGAGCGCGAATTCCTCGAAAAGAACGAGTTCAAGGTGGAATTCATGCCGTTCGATTGGTCGCTCAACGATCTTACGGGACGGGGACGCTGACAGGTTCTACTATTGGTGCCGGGATGCCATACGTTCGGTTCTCCGGCGCTCCGGAGAACCTCGAGTACCTTGGAACTCTGAGAACCCAACCTCGCGAATCCTGAGCACCGAGCGCACCCAGCGCACCTAGACCTATTTGAGGAATTCGGCTTTCGATCCAAACCCGGTGCGTGGTCCCTTGTTGTCGCGTACGAGAGTCTGATCGGTTGCCGCGATCGAGAATCCCGTTTCGTACACCAGCTGCGCGATTCGCGCCATTTTTGGAAACTTGATCTTGTCCACCGTGTCGGTCACGCGGTGGTAGTCAGGGTGCAGGCCGGTCGTGAAGAACGCGATGGGAATCCCTTTGGCGGCGTAACTGTAATGATCGCTTCGCGTGTAGACGCTCTCCGGATCAGACGGGTCGTTCAATTCGTAGTCGAGCGTCAAAGGAGCCGGCATCATCTGGTTCGCCGCGACGACGAGATTGTGCAGATCGGTGCTGATCCGATCGGCGCCGACGACGAAGAGCGTGTTCGAGTAATCGCCTTCGAGATTGTCGCAGTCGTCTCGGCCGATCATGTCGATGTTGAGCTGCGCCTGCACTTTGTCGAGCGGCACGACGGGGAAGTCCGCGTTGTACCGCGATCCGTACAAACCGGCCTCTTCTCCGGTGTGCCAGAGGAATACCAGCGACCGTTTCGGCTTCGGGCCGGTCGCGAACGCCTTCGCGATCGCCAGGAGCGCCGTCGACCCCGATCCGTCATCGTCGGCGCCGTTGTTGATCATGTCGCGCTCATCGAAGGGGACCTGTGGCGCGGCCGGCCCGCCGCGGCCTGGTATGGGGCCTGCCGCGCCCTGGGCTCCCGTTCCGCGACCGCGTCCAGGATTCTGCACAGTCTTTCCCGCCGTTCGCACCGCGGCCTGAGCGGTGTCGCTCCGCTGTCTGCATCCAGTGGGCGACGGCTGATTCCCGCCGCCGGTCTGGCTGTAGCCGAGGTGATCGAGATGCGCGCCGAACATCACGTACGTATCTCTCAGTCTCGGGTCGGTTCCTTCGATCATCGCGGCGACATTCCGCGTCCGTTGCTCCGAGACGATGTCGTACGTGTTGTCGACGGCGATCGTGACCGCCGCCGGGAGCGAAACCGGTTCGAGCGGCTCGCCTTTCTGCGCCTTCGCCATCAGATCAGCGAAACGGACCGGCGCGCCGGCGAAGAGCGCCTCGAAGAACGTTTCGTCTCCGGTGATTTGCGGCGCCTGCGGCAGCTTCACGTCGAGGACCGTCGTGAGATCGGAAGGTGTCGCCGCGCCGCGGCCCGCTCCACGTCCCGCGCCTGCCGCTGCGCCTCGGCCCCGTCCGCCCTGGACCTGCGCCTGAGCCTGCCTGACGGCGTCGGTCGCCTTCTGTAGAGCATCCTGCGCCTGCGTGAGCGCCTGTTCGGCCGGCGTCGGGGTTGTTGCGGGCGCGAAGCCGATGGTCCCCTTGGCGCCGCGCGTATTGATCGCGGGACCTGCGCCCGCGTTCCTGGCAGCCGGCGCGCCAGCTGCCGTCGCCGCCAGGTTCGGCATCCAGATCACGAGCCTGCCTTTCACGTCGCGGCCCTGATAGTCGCCAGGCAATCCGTAGCCGACGAACTCCGCTCCGGTGAACGTTAACGTTTGTGTGCCGCCGGAGTTGAAGGGAAACGTCACGTGCGCGCCGTGCTTGAACGTTTCGGTCTTGCCGCCGGCGCTGATCGTGACCGTCGAATTGCGTGTGACTTTGTAGCCTTTCAGAATGACATTTTCGAAATACGTGTTCTCCGCGCCGAGCGGCTTCAAGCCCCAGGCTCTCAGATGATCGGCGACATACGAGGCTGCGAGACCATAACCCTCGGTGAACACCTGGCGCCCCTGGAGCTCGTCGGAGGAGAGGTAGGTGAGCCACTCCTTCATCCCTGCGGCATCGATCTGCGCGTACTTGACACCCTTGGCAGGCTGGGGCCCTTCCGCGACGAGCGTCCATGGATGCGCGAACGCGAGCGCCACCGCGACGGCTGCCGCCGGCAGGTGACGCGCTGCGCCGAGGCGAGGCCGTGTCCTTATACTGTTCACGCGAACCTCCCGGATGCCGCACTCATTCTGATTCGATTTTCTATTATGGATCTCCAACTCACGGACAAGATCGCGATCGTCACCGGCTCGAGCCGGGGCCTCGGGGCCGCCTGTGCCGCCGCGCTCGTGCAGGAAGGATGTCGGGTGGCAATCTGCGCCCGTGGCAGCGCCCAGCTTGCCGCGGCGGCCGCAGGTCTCCGCAGGCTCGTGCTTCCGGACGGCGAAGACCGTGTGCTGCCGATAATTGCGGACGTCGCGACGACCGAGGGCATCGGCCGCGTGGTCGCTCAGACCGTAGAGACGTTCGGCGGGATCGACATCCTGGTGAACAACGTCGGTCTCGCGAAGGGCGCGGCGATCGTCGACACGTCCGACGAGGAGTGGCAGGAGGCGTTCGACCAGACGCTCTTCCCGGCGATCCGGGCTTCGCGGCTGGCTGTTCCTCATATGCGGACGCGCGGGGGAGGGGCGATCGTCATGATTGCCTCCATCTACGGTCGCGAATCGGGTGGCCGCATGACCTACAACGCCGTCAAGGCGGCGGAAATCAGCCTCGCGAAGTCAATGGCGCAGCAGCTGGCGCGCGAGAATATTCGGGTGAATAGCGTGGCGCCGGGGTCGATTCTGTTTCCGGGAGGATCGTGGCACCGGCGTCAGCAGGACGATCCTGCTGGAATCGCCGATTTCGTGCGGAGAGAACTGCCGTTCGGGAGATTCGGCCGCCCCGAGGAAGTCGGAGCGGTCGTCGCGTTTCTCGCGTCGGCTCGCGCGAGCTGGATCAGCGGGGCAAGTGTGCCCGTTGACGGCTGCCAGTCACGCTCCCTGATCTGATCTGCGGATGGCCTTCGTCGTTCCGGGCCGAACCGCCCGATCGGCCGCTGCCCCGGGTGATGCCGCCGATGTGACGGGGAGATGCGGGTCGGCCGCTTCGAACACGCACGACAAACCCTTCAGGGTTGTCGTGCTCGACGGACTCGGGCTCTCCGGTCGTTTCCGAGTGCAGGAAGAAACCTCGGTGCCGCACTCGCGGCTCGCTTGCATCCATCTTCGCTCCTCCTCTATTCAACGGGACTCTGTCCCACCCCCCGGCTTGGTCGCTGCGCGGGGCTCCGACGCCCCGCTCCGCTCCTCGCATCCGCGTTCCGCGCCCACTCGTCTCCGATAGATCTTCCTCTGTATCGGCGACAGATCGACAGAGTAGCAGTACGTTTCTTGTACTCAAAGAAAAAATCGCAGCGAGCGATGTAAAAATTTTCGGCAGCGCGCCGCGATCGACGCGGCTATCCGGCGTGCGGACGGCTTCGATCCGAGTTGAACAATCGTTCAACGCCGCCGATCGCGCGCCGCGCGTCGTGCGATCCGATCCTCGGGACGCGGCCGCCGTCAAGAGCTTTCGGGACACCGCCGCGCCGGACATTCGCCTCTTGATCGCCCCGCGACTCGCTGGTACTATCGCCCCGCATGTACAAGGAAACGAGCCTCTTACGACCCGCGCCGACAGGCGACGCGCGTCTCGATGCCGCGCTCGAACACTTGACGCGCACCTTGGTGCACGCGCCGCGGCTCCTCGGCGGCAGCGTCGACGATCACGCAATCGCCAACATCGAAACACCGGACAATCCCGACGGCCGCATCACCGCCGTCCGTCGACTGTCCGCGGTCGCCGCAGAGTACGCGGCGTTTCCGGACGCGCTCGATGACAGGCTCATCGCCACGCTGACCGCGCGCGGCATTTCACGCCTCTACACACATCAGGCCGATGCAATCAGCCACGCCCTCGCGCACCGGCACGTCGTCGTGACGACGCCGACGGCGTCAGGGAAGACGCTCTGTTACAACGCGCCGATCCTTCACTCGGTGCTGCAGGATCCGGCGGCACGGGCGCTGTACCTGTTTCCGACGAAGGCGCTTGCGCAGGATCAACTGGCGGAGCTTCAGGGGCTGTGCGAAGCGATTCAGGGGCGCTCTGGCGATGAGATCGGTGTCTTCACCTACGATGGGGACACGCCTCAGGATGCCCGAAAGACGATTCGATCGCGGGCCCACCTGGTCCTGAGCAACCCCGACATGCTGCATTCCGGTGTTCTGCCGCACCACCCTCGATGGGCGAAACTCTTCGAAAATCTCCGGTTCGTTGTCATTGACGAGCTCCACGCGTATCGCGGCGTTTTCGGCAGCCACCTCTGTAATGTGCTTCGGCGGCTCCGGCGGATTTGTCGCCACTATGGGTCGTCGCCGGTGTTCATCTGTTCGTCGGCGACCATTGCGAATCCTCGCGACCTTGCCGAACGCCTCACCGAGGAGCCGTTCGAGCTGGTCGAGAAGAGTGGAGCTCCGCATGGCGAAAAGCTGTTCGTGTTCGTCAATCCGCCGGTCGTCAACCACCAGCTCGGCATTCGGCGGTCGTATCTGAGCGAGACCCGCCGGATCGCGGGCGAATTCCTGAAGCGCCGCCTTCAGCTGATCGTCTTCGCGCAGAGCCGCCTTTCGACGGAGCTGCTGACCACTTACCTCAAGGAAGATTTCGAAGGGGGAGCCGGGGAGCCCGAGCGCATCCGAGGATACCGAGGGGGATATCTCCCCAATCGCCGGCGAGAAATCGAACGGGGACTGCGGGAGGGGAGCGTGCAGGCGGTGGTGTCGACCAACGCGCTGGAGCTCGGCATCGACATCGGCGCGCTGGACGTCTCTGTCATGGCCGGATATCCGGGGACGATTGCGGCGACGTGGCAGCGGGCCGGCCGCGCCGGCCGGCGGGCAGGCAAGTCGGCGGCTGTCTTGGTGGCCAGCAGCGCGCCGCTCGATCAGTTTGTCGTCCGCAACCCGGCATTTTTCTTCGATCGCTCGCCGGAGCACGCGCTGATCGATCCGGACAACCTCCACATCCTCGTCGACCACGTCAAATGCGCGGCGTTCGAGCTGCCGTTTACATCCGCCGAACAGTTCGGCAGATACGACGTCCAGGAGGTGCTCTCGATACTGGCGGAACAGGGACTCGTCCACCGCCAGGACGGGAAGGACTCAGAGGGGTCGGGGAACTGGATCTGGACGAACGAGTCCTATCCGGCCGACGCAGTGAGCCTGCGGTCCATCTCGTCGGACAACTTTGTCGTCGTCGACATCACGGGTGACTCGCGAGTTATCGGCGAAACCGATTTCACGAGCGGTCCGTCGACGCTTCATCCCAAAGCGATCTACATGGTCGAAGGAGCGCTTTACCAGGTCGAGAAGCTCGACTTTGAGGGGCGGAAGGCGTTCGTGCGCGAGATCGACTGCGACTACTACACCGACGCGATCACCTACACGCGCGTGACGATTCTCGATACGTTCGCGTCCCGCTCCTCGAACCCTGAGAGCCTCGCGAACCATGGAGAGGTCCACGTCGTGTCGAGAGTGGTGGGCTTCAAGAAGATCAAGTTCCATACGAACGAGAACGTCGGCTCAGGCGATCTCGACTTGCCCGAACAGCAGATGCACACGACGTCGTACTGGCTGACGATTCCGGCGAGCGTGCTGTCGCTGCTCCCGTATGCGGCCGACGACCGGCGCGATGGAATCATCGGCCTCGCCGCTGCGCTCCGTCAGGTCGCGCAGCTCCGGCTGATGTGCGAGCGTCACGACATCGGCATTGCTATGGGGTCGGGAGCCGTTTCCGATTGGCACGGAAACACAGATCAGACTGAACTTTCGGTTAAATTTCCTCCAGAATCCGCGACTAGCCCTCCGGAAAATCCTCCCGACCCCATTATTTTCATTTACGACAACTACCCCGGCGGCATCGGCTTCAGCGAGCCGCTCTTCCGCATGCACGATGACCTCCTTCGCGATTCGCGTCGCCTGATCGAGGAGTGCGGCTGCGAAGCAGGATGTCCCGTCTGCGTCGGTCCGGTCGGGGATACCGGCCGCCTCGCAAAGACCGCGGCCCTCCGCATCCTGCAGCTCTTGATCGACCGGCTGCCTCAGCCGGTCCCCGAAATCCCCTCGACCCAGGACGTCACACGCGAGCAGATCGCATGAGCCAGCTGAGCGACCGTCTCCGCGAGATCGTCCGGCCGCAGACGGGCACCGGAACAGCGTCTCCGCCTCACGATCTTCCTCGAGGCGTCGATCGCGGCGAACTCGCGGTCGAAGACATTCTGGAGCGCGCGCTCGGAGGCCGCTGGACGCATTCGAAGCACTGTTTCGTCGTCGAACGGCGGACGGAGGCGGACGAATGGTACGGCGATGCGCTCGTCGGTGATATTGCCGCCCGAATCGAAGATCCCGCGCGGCAGAATTCCCTCGATTTGATAGGAGCGCCGGGTGCGAGGCCGTTCCTCTTTTTCGATCTCGAAACGACTGGTCTCAGCGGCGGCGCTGGAACATTCGCGTTTATCGTCGGCGTCGGATGGTTCGACTCCGGCGCCTTCGTCGCCAGGCAGCATCTGCTCGTCGACTTCGATCATGAGAGCACCATGCTCGAAGACGTCGCCGCCGATTTCTCGCGCGCCGGCACGATTGTGAGCTTCAACGGCAAGTCGTTCGACGTTCCCGTCCTCGACACCCGATGTCTGCTGCATCGGCTCGACTGGAGCGCGACGACGCTGCCGCATCTGGACGTGCTTCATCCAGCGCGCCGTTTCTGGACGGCTCACGACGAGGAGGCGCCGCTGGCGGATTCCTGTTCTCTCGTCGCGCTCGAACAGCGGCTGCTGGGCGTCCGCCGGGTCGGCGACGTCAACGGCTACGAAATCCCCTTGCGTTACTTCCAGTTCCTTCGGACGGGGGACGCGCGCCCGCTCGCGCCGGTCCTCGAACACAACCGGCTCGATCTCTTGTCGCTCGCAGTGGTGACGGCGCACCTCGTGCACCTCCTGAGAGAAGGAGCGGCCGTCGCGCGAAACGGCTGGGAAGCGCTCGCGCTCGGACGGATGTATCTCCGCGCCGGACTCTTCGCGGATACGCGAGCCGCATGCGAACGCGCGCTCGTGCTTGCGGACGAATCGTCCGAGGACGCCGCCGCTGACGTGATCGTCGAAGCCCTGCGCCTGGCGGCCGTCACGCTTCGACGCGAGCGGCGGTTCGACGAAGCCGCCGGTTACTGGCGGCGTCTTCTGGATGCCGATCGGTGCACGCCGCGGCTGGCGCGGGAGGCGAGCGAAGCGCTCGCGATCCATCACGAGCACCGCGTGCGCGATTTGCCCGCGGCGAAAGCGTTTGCGCTGAAAAGTCTCGCGGAGGGCCTGGAAGGCTCCCGAGGCGTCTGGCGGGACGGCGTCCGCCATCGCCTCGAGCGGATCGATCGAAAGATGTCTACCGCGAAGCCGTCGCGGCCTTCTTTGCCTTGGCTGCCGTCTTCCGGCTCTCCGACGTCTGGGCGCCGAACTTCTTCGTAAATCGCTCGACTCGCCCTTCGGTGTCGATGAGTTTTTGCCGTCCCGTGAAGAAGGGATGGCAGTTGGAGCAGATTTCCAGGTGCAGCTCAGGCTTCGTGGAGCGGGTCTTCCATGTCGCCCCACAGGCGCACCGGACTTCGACTTCGTGGTATTTCGGGTGAATTGCGGACTTCACGGCGAACTCCTTGGGGATATCGTGAACTTCTGATTATAGCAAGGTCAGACCCGCCCGACGTGTCCGACCCGCTTAACCCGCTTGACCCGCCTACGGCGAATGCTGCAGCGCCCGATCCCACCGGTGGGCGCGAAGCGCCTCTCGAAGCCGCGGCGGCAGCGGCTCCCCATCGGCAGCCGCCAGGTTCCGTTCGACGTGGCCAACGCGCCGCATCCCCGGAATCGTCGTCGAAACCGCCGGGTGCTCGAGGATGAACCGGAGAGCGAGCTCTGGAAGGTCCATCCCCTCAGGAACGAGCGGCTGCAGCCGTTCCACGCGCGGCAGGGTGGCCGCAATATTCTCGCGTGTGAAGTACATGTTCCGAAAGTCCCCTTCGGGCCAGGCTGAGCCCACACGCAGCGTCCCGGTCAGACTGCCCTCGTCGAACGGTACACGCGCGATGACCGCAATCCCGTGACGTTCGCAGTACGGGAACAGCTCGTCCTCCGGCGCCTGGTCGAAGATGTTGTAGACGACCTGCACGGCGTCGATGAGGCCGGTGTCGAGCGCGCGCAACACGTTCGCCGGCTCCCACCGATTGACGCTGACGCCGAAGGCGCGCACCGTCCCGTTGTCTTTGAGGTTTCGCACGGCGCGCTGCCAGTTCGCGTCGCTCGACCAGGCGTCGCTCCAGACGTGAAACTGCTGAAGGTCAATCCTGTCGACGCCCAGATTTTCGAGGCTTCTCTGCGTGTACTCGTGAATGTGATCGGGCGGGTAGACGTCGCCGACGGGATACGCATCCCGGGCCGGCCAGCGCATGTTTTTGGGCGGAATCTTGGTCGCGACGTACAGCGGCCGATCGGGCGTCGACGGAGTCTGACGCAACATCGCACCGAGCAGCCGCTCGCTCTTCCCGTTGCCGTAAATCCAGGCGGTATCGAAGAAATTGCAGCCGAGAGCGACGGACCGTTCCAGGGCGCCCAGCGACTCCTCATCGTCCGACCCGCTCCACGCGCCCATTCCCCAGGCTCCATAGCCAACTTCTGAGACCTTCCACCCCAGCCGACCGAACGTCCGATAGCGCATGCTGGAATTCTATGGGCCTAGTGGACTGTATGGGCCGAAGTACTACTAATTCGATGCGCGGGATTTCGATAGCTCCAGCGGATCGGTTTCGGCGCGGTGTTGTGATGCCTGATGTACGTGCGAATGCGACGCGCGAGATCAGGGACCGACGTGAAGATGCCGCGAGCCAGCAGGTCGCGCTCGATTTTCGCAAACCACAGCTCGACTTGATTGAGCCAGGACGAATAGGTCGGCGTGAAGTGCAGCCGGACCTTCGGATGCTCGATCAAGAAGCTCCGAACGGCTTGCGTTTTGTGCGTGGCCAGATTGTCGAGGATGACGTGGATCGTCTTGGCGCGCGGCGCGCCAGCGACGACGGCACCCAAAAAGTCGACGAAGGCCGCACTCGTGTGCCGCGGTACCGTCTGACCGACGACTTCCCCGGTCTGCGTGTTCAGCGCCGCAAACAACGAGAGCGTCCCGTGCCGGTAATACTCGAACCCGTGACGCTCGGCGCGGCCGGGCGACAGCGGCAGGACGGGATCGAGCCGATCGAGCGCTTGAATCGCGGTCTTCTCGTCCACCGCGAAGATGGCGGCGTGTTGCGGGGGATTCACGTACAACCCGATCACGTCCGCCGCCTTGCGTTCGAAGTCCGGATCGTCCGAGAGCATGTACCGCTCGAACCGATGTGGCTGCAGTCCGGCTCGTTGCCAGGCCATGGCGACGTGGTTGTGATTGATGTTCAGCAGCCGGGCCAGCTTCCGAGTGCTCCAATGCGTGCTGCCGTCGGGCGGCCGCTGTCGCGTCTTTTCGAGAATCCGCGCTTCCAGGTCTGGCGTCAGCACGCTCGGCGGCAGCGAATGGTGCTTCGACCGCAGCCCGTCCAAACGGTCCGTCAGGAAACGGCGGCGCCACCGATTGATGTAATCGCGATAGCAGGGCAACGCACGTTCGATCGTGGTGTACGACGCGCCGTCAGCCAACATCAGGATCACCCGCGCGCGCCGCGCATCCTCCGACCGAATCGTCCGACCGCGCATGCGCCGCTCCAGCTCGTGTCGTTCATCGTTTGTCAATATCAGCGCCATATGGCGCCGCAGGGTACCAGTACTGCGTCACGCTGTACAAGCCACTAGAGCCTCGTTAACCACAAGCAGCGGATCTACGTAATACAAGGTGAACTGGAGAGCGTAGGATTCATGAGCTGGATGCCACGATTTTCCGCACTTTTACTGGCCGCGACGCTCTGGACGTCATCTGCCGCCGCCGCCCAGCTGCGACAGGCGCCGAATCCAGCACCGCCCGCTCCACAGGCCCCGGGCGCTCCGGCCGCCGCGGCGCCTCAACCGGCACAACCCGCTCCTCAGGCTCCGTTCGTCAACGACGAGACCGCCGAGCGGACCCGGGAGCGTCTCCGTGTGATTCTCCGGCACTATCCGCCCTCGGTCACAGACGTCCTCCGGATCGATTCCGGAGTACTCCTAACAAATCAGGCAACACTGAATACGTATCCGGAACTGGCGGCCTTTCTCGCGCAACACCCTGAAATCGCCCGAAATCCGAGCTACTTCTTCGGCGAGTATCGCTCCGAATGGGATGCACCGAACCGGCGCACGAGCGGGGCGATGAACGCCGTGGAGAACATGTTCATCACTCTTGCGGTCCTGACGGGTGTCATCACGTTCATGGGGCTCATCGGCTGGGCAGTCAAGGCGCTCATCGACCATCGTCGCTTTCTCCGGATGTCGAAGATTCAGACGGAGGCGCACACCAAGCTCCTCGATCGCCTGACATCGAACGAAGATCTGCTGGCCTACATCCAGACGCGGGCTGGCAGCCGGTTCCTCGAGTCGGCGCCGTTGCCGGTGGAAAGCCAGCGGCCACTCAGCTCCCCGATCGGACGAATCCTCTTCTCGGCGCAGGCGGGAACCGTCGCAATGTTCGCGGGCATTGGTCTTCAGTACGCGAGCCAGCACTTAGCGTCGAGCGCTGAATTCGATCAGGCCGTCGGTCCATTCCTCTTTACGGTCGCCGTCGTCGTGACGATGATCGGGTTCGGATTCCTGGTATCGGCCGGCATCGCTTACGCGTTGTCGCGCCGTCTGGGTCTGTTGGACATGAACGAGGCGAAGGCGTCGACGAATGCGTGATGCGATAACGGTCGAACATCTCGACGCGATTGCGAGTCCTGAGGACACGGTCGAGATCGGCCTGCAGATGGACGAGGAGGCGTTCAGAGCGTTCTACGACCGGACGGCTCGCTCGCTCTGGCTGTACCTCTCTCGTCTGACCCGCAGCCCCCACGCCGCCGACGATCTGCTCCAGGAAACGTATTACCGATTTCTGCGGGCCGATCGCCCGTACGCGAGCGAAGCACACCGGCGAAATTACCTGTTTCGAATCGCGACGAACCTGGCACGCGATGGTTACCGTCGTCGCGTCGATCTCGAGGCACTTTCCGAGGACGAGGACGGTCGGTCGCTGTCGGCGCTCGTCAACGAGGAAACGCGAGCTGCATCGCGAACAGACCTGGACCGGGCTTTCACGCGCCTCAAGCCGCGCGATCGGGCACTCGTCTGGCTGGCATACGCGCATGGATCGTCGCACCACGAAATCGCCGAAACGCTGGGGCTGAAAACGGCGAGCGTGAAGGCGATGTTGTTTCGCGCGCGTCGGCGGCTGGCGTCACTGCTGGGTGGAGAAGATCGGCGACCCTGAAAGGGTCGCCCTACAGCTGTAGGGCGTGCCTTCAGGTGCAGTTGTAGGGCGGCCCTTTCAAGTGCGCGTGTAGGGCGGGCCTTTCAGGTGCGGGTGTAGGGCGGGCCTTTCAGGTCC
>JADMIO011216363.1_pt1 | contig 31971 bp, 26 predicted proteins | sample 8958161 | NCBI WGS metagenome assembly JADMIO01 (sample SAMN16585339, study PRJNA669376) | soil metagenome | isolation source: Crop rotation soil | place: USA: Cullars Rotation, Alabama | collected 2011
AAAGTCGGAGCAGCGTTCCCGGGGAAAGTCGGAGCACGTTTCCCCAGGGAAAGTCAGAGCACCGTTCCCGGGGAAAGTCGGAGCACGTTTCCCCAGGGAAAGTCGGAGCACGTTTCCCCGGGGAAAGTCGGGGCACGTTTCCCCAGGGAAAGTCGGAGCACGTTTCCCCAGGGAAAGTCGGAGCACGTTTCCCCGGGGAAAGTCGGGGCACGTTTCCCCAGGGAAAGTCGGAGCACGTTTCCCCAGGGAAAGTCGGAGCACGTTTCCCCGGGGAAAGTCGGGGCACGTTTCCCCAGGGAAAGTCGGAGCACGTTTCCCCAGGGAAAGTCGGAGCACGTTTCCCCGGGGAAAGTCGGGGCACGTTTCCCCAGGGAAAGTCGGAGCACGTTTCCCCAGGGAAAGTCGGAGCACGTTTCCCCGGGGAAAGTCGGGGCACGTTTCCCCAGGGAAAGTCGGGGCACGTTTCCCCGGGGAAAGTCGGGGCACGTTTCCCCGGGGAAAGTCGGAGCACGTTTCCCGGGGAAAGTCGGAGCACGTTTCCCGGGGAACGTTCTTCGGGGAAAGCCGGCGGAAGCTTCACCATCCCGAATCGCGTCTTTGATTCGTGAATCGCCGCAGCGCATGACTCTGAAGGCGTGACGAACGCCGTCAGCGAACTGCTCGGCCTCGCGCTCGAGCTCTCCGCGGAGGAACGCCGCCAGCTCATCGACGAGCTGGTTGCGACGACACGCTCCGGCGTGATCCCGGCTGACCTTTACGAAACCGCGCCTCCAGTCGACGTGGCAGGCCAGACGCTCCGGCAACTTCTCAGCGAAGAGCGCGACGAGGATTAAGGGAACGAGAACGGGAACGAGGCGACAAGACTCCCGTTCACGCTGCCGGTCACCGTCCCGCCGCCGCCGATCGCGTCCAGGTCGAGCGCGCCCATGGCCGGCTTGGCGCCGACGCGCACGTCCGAGAGCGTCGCCCGCGCGATCCAGCGCGGACCGTCGCGGCGATAGTCGAGCACCATGGCGCCCTCGAGCTCGCGCGAGCCGAATTGCTGGCCCGCGAGGTCCACGACCTCCCGTCCGCCGGTCGGCTCGTCGAGGAGGACGCTGACGTTCGTGCCCTCGCAGGTGAGGGCGAGGCCCGTGATCTCGTCGCGGAAGCTCGTCCCCGTCGCGACGAGGAGATCGCCCTCCGGGTCCTCGATCCGGACGAGGACACCGGGGACGCCTCGTCGCGCCTCGACCCAGTAGACGGTGCTGCCGCGCGGAATGCGGAGCGCCGGACCGCCCTCCTCGATCGGACGCGTTTGATAAGTGCCGGAGTTGCTAATCTCCTCCGCGCGCATCCAGCCGAGGCGCACCTTGTCGGGCGCGGTGAAGTCGCCGTCGCCGCTGCCCATCACGGACGAGGGACAGCCATACTCGGCCACCAGCGAGCCGGGGGTGAGCGCCCGCGCGTGACGGAGCCCGAGGTTGTGTCCCAGCTCGTGTGCGACTGTACGACGATCGAGCACGCCGTTGGCCCAGGCAATCGTGGGCGAGCCACCGATCGTCCCCTCGCCCTGGAAAGGCAGCGCAGGGGCGTGCGGGAAGGCGATCACGAGGTGGGGATAGGTGTCCACGGGCACGTTCGCGGCGCGCGCGGCGTTGCGGGCGGTGTCCGAGATCGAGCGCGCGTCCTTGGTCATTGACGACATGGGGAGCGTGAACCAGCCGGCCACGTCGCCTGTCAACCACGTGCGCTCGTTCGAGCTCGCGCGGAGGAACGCATCCGTCTCTTCGAAGACGACCTGTCTCGCCTGTTCGACGGTCCAGGGCTGATTGGGTGAATCCTTGAAGTTGACGAGAATGACCAGGACGCGTTGTTCGCCGGCGACCGGTTCGATCGTCGGGGCGGTGGACGAGGGGGTGTTGCCGGTCTCGGTGAGTAAGGCTTTCACCGCGAGCTGCGCGAGGAGGTCCGTATCGGACGAGGAGAGCGGGCCCGTCGGGACGGAGTTGCTCGTCGAGGAGGAGCCGCCGCAGGCCGGGACGAGCGCGGCGAGGGCGAGGGCGAGGATCGTTCGTCGGAGCACGGTTGCCTCTCGTCCGTGCGATGAGCAGCCTGCGCACCGTGCTCGCGTTGGAACGAGGCGTTTCGCATCGGTAACTTCTTCTGGGAGGTTTCGATGCCTCGCGCGCTTCTGGCGGTCGTTCTGTGCCTCGTCGGGTTCGTGGGCCTCGCTCTGGCCGACACGCTCGTCCTGGTGAACGGGAACAAGCTCGAGGGAAAGCTCCTCGAGCAGAAGGACGAGACGGTCCTCTTCGAGCACGTCCTCTCCGGCGTGACCGTGCGGACGAGCTTCAAGCGCGCAGACGTGAAGTCGGTGGCGATCGGGGACGTGGCTCCTGCGCCCGAGCCTGCCCCTGCACCGGCGCCTGCGCCTGCGCCGGCAAAGACCGATGCGCCCGATACGGCGAAGGAGGTGCGCGAGGTTCTGATCCTCGTCGATCGGTCGAGCTCGATGACGATCGGACTTCGTTTCGACGCCGCGATCGACGAGGTGGAGAAGCTCGTCGCCACGCTGCACGAGCCCACTCGGTTCCGGTTGACGCTTTTTGACGTCAAACCTCGTCCGGTCATGGAGGGGTCCGCGCTCGTCCCGAACAAGGCGACTCGCGACAAGCTTCGCGGGTGGATGGTGGCGATCGGTGCGGATCCCGAGGCGTTCACCGACGTCGGAGCGATCGTCCTTTCCGGGTTGGAGCGGAAGGTGGATCAGATCTATCTCGTGACCGACGGCGTCTCGACGCGCGGTCTCAAGACCATCGACGAGGTGACGAAGGCGATCGCGGGGCACCTCGCTCGTCCGCACGCGAAGAAGACTCCGGTGCAGGTGGTGTTCGTGCGGGGGAAAGAGGAGAAGGTCGAGAGCGAGGACCCGGACGGGGCGCGCGGCTTCTTGAAGGCGATCGCGGATGCGACCGGTGGGTCTCTAAGGGAAGTGGACTCGAACGCGTTACCCAAGGCCAAACCTCAGGGTGGGCTCAAGCCTGTCGGGGGTGGTGGGATCGAGCCCGAGTTTCACTTCTTCGACGACAAGCACGGCGAGTTCTTCCAGAAGGAGCTGGTCGCCGCGAAGTTCGACATCGAGATTGACGATCCGGCGATCCGGGCTGGCAAGCTGGTGCTCGAGTATGCGAGCGATCTGTCCATCTCGATCCGCACGTTCACGAAGCAGGGCGCCGAGTACGACTCGCAGAAGTTGCCCTTCGTGTATCGCAAGGGGACTTTCGCGGTCACGAAGAAGATCGTCGCCGTGCGCACCTGGGACGAGCGGCGTCTCGGTCCGCGGAAGGCGGACACTCCCGAGGAGGGTGTGCAATACATCAAGCTCCCCGTGGACGGTGGGACCCTCGAGGTCGTCTACACGCGTCTCGGGAAGGAGTCGCGGCACCTGTTCTTGATCCGTGCTCCTACTCCGACGACGGAGGGCGGTGGCGTGGACCCGTCGCAGGGTCGGTGACCACACCCCGTCGCAGAGACGAGCTACGCGCCGGGCTGAGGACGAAGGTGTCTTACACCAATCGTCAACGTTTCGGGGTCTTGAGAGGAACGAAGTGCCCTCATCGCGGCGGCGTAGAGTGCATAAAACACTCCCCGCGCGTTGAGCGGCCACGATCGTTTCGATAGCTCGGCAATGGCTTCTGGCTCAACTTTGATGGTCTTGATCCGCTCGAAGTCTGGGTCTCTATCATAGAGAAGCCACTCCGGGAAGCGCTCAACGATCAACGCAGGCACGTCCTCACGGCGCCAGTCCAACGGAGTTATCGCGTAGTCGACGTGACCCAACGTGTGGAGGGTCTGCCACTGAGGCCAGTCTTCGAAGGGGTAGCCGACGACGAGTCGAGTGCGCCGTTCCCTGCAATCGTGGACGCAACGTGCCTCCCATGCCCCTGGCTCCAAGGCGCCGACATAGAGAGTGCCGTTCATTGGAGGTGGTGGTGGCGATGCGTCAAGATAATCCCATTCGCAGAACTCCGATCCACTGGTCAGCCTGTGAAGAGCGCGTGCGGCAGTGCTCTTGCCCACTCCTTCCGCTCCTTTGAGTATCAATACGTCCAGTGGTCTCGTGGCATGCTCGAGGACCACGCGGCGGAGCCCTTGCACGTTGGCACTTATCCCTACGATCAGTGCCAGATCCGGGAACCACGTCTCCCAGGCGGCTCGCGCGCGATCGTTACCTGCGCACGCCAACCGATCGAGGCGAGTAGCCACTGCGTTCGCACAGTTCACGCGCCACTCGTCCAGAAAGTGGAAGAGGACATCACCACAGGGGACGTTCCCTTCCAGCCATGCTTTCTCGAGCGTATCGGCACACTCCTCGAGCCGACCAACTCGCGCCAATTGGATTCCGTAGTGGAGCGGCTCACCGGAAAGCTGGCTTGCGCGAAGTTCTTCGTCCATTCAGACGCACCGAGATCTCGAGAGCCGGATGTCCTGGGTTCTATCATCGGAATCGCTCAGTTGTGATCGAGTCATGGGGGCTCTGAGAACGACATGAGAATCACGGTCTTCGGAGCCACCGGCGGAACGGGTCGCGCGGTCGTCGAGCAGGCGCTCGCCGCCGGCCACGAGGTGACCGCGCTCCTCCGGAACCCCTCGTCGCTCCAGCTCGAGCACGAGAGCCTTCACCTCGTCGCGGGAGATGCGCTCGATCCCTCGTCCGTCGAGCGCGCGATCGAGAAGCACGACGCCGTCGTCTCGTCGCTCGGGACGAGGCCCTGGCGACACACCCCGATCTGCTCGCAGGGGACGGGGACGATCGTCGCGGCCATGCAGAAGACCGGGGTGAGGCGGCTCGTGTGCGTCTCGTCGTTCGGCGTCGGCGAGACGCGGGCACACGCGAGCTGGTTCCTGCGAGGTCTCATGGACCTGACGATCGGGCGCTCGCTCGCGGACAAAGAGGTCATGGAGTCGACCGTGCGGGCCAGTGACCTCGACTGGATCCTCGTTCGGCCGGTCGGGCTCACGAGCGGTCGCGCGCGTGGCGTGCGCGCGGCGGACGACGGTTCGATTCGTGGTGGTCTGGTAGCGCGCGCGGACGTAGCGGCGTTCGTGCTGGCTCAGGTCACGGGCAACGAGTGGCTGCGAAGAGCTCCCGTGCTGGCGACGAGCTGACCGTGCGCCCCCCACCCCGGCCCTCCCCCCTGGCGGGGGGAGGGAGATGGCCGTGGTGGGGGCGGCCGAGGTGTGGCGTTACCTGAGCGCGCGCCAGAGAGAGATCGCCCCATAGACGATCAGGCCGATGCTCGGGAAGACGAAGGTGCTGAGCGTCACGAGCGCCGGGCGCCGGTCGATCGCGCGCCGATACTTGCCCAGACCCCAGAGGAGGAGCGTCGCCGGGCAGTAGATCGGGATGTGAAACTGGAGATAGCGATCGAGCTTCTTCTCGAGCTCGGCCATGCTCTGGAAGCGCTCGGCTGGATCCTTCGCCATGCCGCCCGCGCACGCGAACGAGATCGCGCGGGGCACACGCCCGTTCAGGTTGCCGAAGTGATTCTCGGCCGGGATCGGCTCGTGGTGGATGACCGCCTGGAGGAACTTGTCCATCGTGCGCGGCGGGTTCTTGCCGAGGTAGTGGTGGAGCGAGAAGAGCTCGTAGAGAGTCGCGCTCAGGGAGTAGACGTCCGAGAGAGGAGTCGCGACCTCGCCACGAGCCTGCTCGGGCGCCATGTAGTGAGGCGTCCCGGCGACCGCTCCGACCGCCGTGACCGGCCCGGCGAGGACGTCGGCGCCCGGAGTCGCCGGCACGTCGGCGTCGCCGGTCACCTTCGCGAGACCCCAGTCGATCACGTAGACCTGCCCGAACGGGCCGATCATGATGTTCTCGGGTTTGAGGTCCCGGTGAATGACGCCCTTCGAGTGGGCGTAGCCGACGATCTGGGCGACCTGATGCCCGATCCGGACGCGTCGGTCGATCGGGTATTCCCGGTGAGCGGCCTCGTCGCCGGCCTGCAGGCGCTCGATGAGTGACCGCAGGGTCATGCCTCCACGGACGAGGCGCATGACGTAATAGAACTGCCCCGTCTCGTCGCGGCCGAGGTCGTAGATCGGCACCACGCCCGGGTGTTCCAGCTGGGCGGTGACCTGCGCCTCGCGGAGGAAGCGCGCGACGTCGGACGCGCTGATCGCGCCCTTGTGCTGGAGCTGCTTGAGCGCGACCGAGCGGGCGAGGTCACGGTCGCGCGCGTTCACGACGACGCCCATGCCGCCCTTGCCGAGGAGGGAACCCGTCTCGTAGCGATCGACCGGTGCCGCTGGCTGCGCGAGCGTCGCGACGAAGCTCGCCCGGCGCGAGCTCGCGAGGTCGCTCGTCGGGGCGAGCGTCTCCGCGAGCTTCTCGATCGGCGGCAGGGTCGAGGCGATCGACTCCACGAGCTCGCTCGTGTTGAACGGTTGCTCGAGCGCGGTGGCGTTGGAATCCATCGTCCCTCCGGTCGCATTTTCGCCGCGCCCGCTCCCACCGCGCCACACCAGGATCGTGTCTATAGGTTCAACGTCCGTCTCTGGCCCGACGGTCTCGAGGACGTTGAGCTCGTCGTCGAGCCGAAGGGTTACGACGGCTGGCTACCCGAGGGGTCGGACAGCGAGGACACTCCGGGAAACCGGATCGAGGTGAAGCGCCGCGATCAGCGGCGTCACCCAAGCTCCGCGGCCCGACAAAGGGCTCGCACTTCTCTCTACGTGATCCTCGACGCGTTCAGCCGCTGTTCGTCGGGTGGCGCATCTCCAGCGGCGAGTCCGCCGCGGTCGCTGAACACCTCGTGCGCGAGAGTCGCCGCTTCCACGGAATCGAGCGCGGCCAGCTCACGCGCCACGCGACCGGGACGAGCCTGTTCGAACGACGCGACTGTGAGCGGGCGGCAACGAGAAGGCAACGACGAGCCGCGTTCTCGTCGTCGCGTCGTCGCGTCGGTGGTCGTCGGGGCCCCGAACAAAAGCAGTAAGTGGCGTTGTTGGATGTCCGTGTGTTGTGCGATAGTTAGGGTCGTTGCTCGCGGTCCCTTTTTGTTCCCCCGCGACTCTCGGAGCTCGACAGCCATGCGCACCTCGTCCGCCAAGACCAGGCGTATGCCCTACTCCCATGCCGACGCCGTCGCGCGCCGCGCAGCTGCCGATCAGCTCGACCTCGAGATCCGGCACTGGCTCAGGCAGAAGCGCTCGGCCAAGGCCGAGGTGGTGATGCGCGTCGAGAGGATGGAGACAACGCGCCTCTGGGAGTTTCTCGGTTGCCGCAGCATCAATGCCTACACAAGGAAGCTCGCCGGGTGGTCAGCGTCGACGACGTCGAAGGTCATTGCCCTTGCGCGGGCGGTGGGGGACCTTCCTCTCCTGCGCGCGGCGTTCTTCGAGGGAGAGCTCGGCTGGACGGTCTGCTACCTCGTTTCGACGATCGCGACGCCGGAGACCGAGGCAGAGTGGCTGGAGACAGCGCGGACCAAGAACCGCGAGGAACTCGCGGATTCGATTGCCAGGGCCAAGGGTGAGCCCGTCAAACGTCAACGCACGTTCGACATGAGTCTTTCACAGCACGCCAAGCTCGAGGCGGGGATCGCGGCGGTCATGAAGGAGAAACCCGAGCTCGACCGCGACGCCGCGTTCGAGGTGCTGTGCGATCGGGGAGCGACGGGTGCCGGCGGCACGCACGAGAGCCGGACCGTCATTTTCACGTGCTCGGACTGCAAGAAGGCCGTGAGACAGGGGCCGGGCGGTCTGATCCCCGTCGAACCGGCCGAGCTCGAGCAGCACGCCTGCGACACGGAGTTCCTGGACATCCGGGAGGGTCCGGCGGCTTCGAGCCGTGCGGTTCCGACCAAGGTCCGGGAGTACGTGTTCGCGCGCGACTTCGAGCAGTGCCGCTTCCCGGACTGCACGAAGACGACGGAGCTCGAGCTCCATCATGAAGGGGGGTGGGAAATGGTCGGCCACGATCCCGAGTCCTGCTACGTCGCGTGCAAGGTCCACCATGGGGTCCGCCACCGAGGTGGGTTCGTCGTCTTGAAGCTCGGTCGCGGTCAGTATCGTTTCCAGACCGTTCCCGGCGTCGACGGTGCCGTGAGGATCTTCGGCGACGTCGATCTCCGCCTTCCGGCCAAGGACCGCAAGCGCTTCAAGAAGGCCGTGCTCAAGAGCGCGGCCGAGGCTGACGATTTCCCCGGGGAAACGAAGGGCCGCGTTGTCAGTGACGACGTGAAGGGAAGCGCGGTCACCGACGCGGTCAAGACGGACGTGGTCAAGGCGGACGCAAAGGCGGACGTGATCAAGGCCGCCCTGGTCAAGGACGCGGTCAAGGTGCTGGTGGGCCTGGAGCTCAAGGTCACGCACGCGAAGCAGCTTGTCGCGGACGCGGTGGGCAGGCTTGCGCTGGAAGAGCAGACGGTCGAGGCGATCGTGACGCACGTCCTGCGAACGATGCCGCTCCGGCTCTGATTCGAAGCGCGCGAATCGGCGTCGTCGGAGTTGACCGCCCCCACCGCGGCCCTCCCCCTGCGGCCCCTGCGGGGGGGAGGGAGATGGCCGCGGTGGGCGGCTAAGCTTCGGTCGCCTCGCGCAGCTTCGCGAGGACGTTGTAGTCCTCGAGAGTGGTCGTATCCCCGACCGTGGCGTTGCCCGCGGCAATGTCCCGCAACAAGCGCCGCATGATTTTCCCCGAGCGCGTCTTGGGTAGTGAATCGGTCAACCTGACTTGTTCAGGTCTAGCAAAAGACCCGATGACCTTGGCGACGTGCTCCGACAGCTCCTTCTTGAGCTTCGCCGGCTCGTGCGGCGCGGCGCGCGGAGTGACGAACGCGGCGATCGCCTGACCCTTGAGCTCGTGCGGGTAACCCACGACGGCCGCCTCGGCGACCTGGGGGTGGGACACGAGCGCCGACTCGACCTCGGCCGTCCCCAACCGGTGACCGGCGACGTTGACGACGTCGTCAATGCGCCCGACGATCCAGAAGTCCCCGTCCTCGTCCCGGTGAGCCCCGTCGCCCGTGAAGTAGATCCCCGGGAACTTGGACCAGTAAGCCTCGCGGTAACGAGCGTCGTCCCCCCAGAGCGTGCGCATCATGGAGGGCCAGGGCCGTTTGATGACCAAGAAGCCGCCTCGTCCCGGAGGCACGGAGTTCCCCTTCTCGTCGACGACGTCGGGCTGAACGCCAAAGAAGGGACGAGTCGCCGAGCCCGGTTTGGTCGGAATGGCCCCCGGGATCGGCGAGATCATGATCGAGCCCGTCTCCGTCTGCCACCAGGTGTCGACGATCGGGCAACGCCCCTCGCCCACGACCTCGCGGTACCAGATCCAGGCTTCAGGGTTGATAGGCTCGCCCACCGAACCCAGCAATCGCAACGAGGACCGATCGCGACGCGTCACCCACTTGTCACCCCACTTCACGTGGGCGCGGATCGCGGTGGGCGCCGTGTAAAAGATAGAAACCCGGTGACGCTCGATCATGTCCCACATGCGACCCGGGTCGGGCCAGTTGGGCGCACCTTCGTACATGAACGCCGTTGCGCCGTTCATGAGCGGTCCATACACAACGTAGGAGTGCCCGGTGACCCAACCGACGTCGGCGGTGCACCAGTAGACGTCCTCGTCGCGCACGTCGAAGATCGTCTTCGTCGTGAGGTAGGCCCCGACCATGTAGCCGCCGGTCGTGTGGAGGATCCCCTTGGGCTTACCCGTGGTCCCCGAGGTGTAGAGAATGAACAGCGGGTGCTCGGCGTCGAGCGGCACCGCGGGCGCCATCCCGGCCGTCTCGAGGAGCTGATCCCACCAGACGTCTCGCCCGCGCTGCATCGAGACAGGCGCCCCTGTCCTCTTCATCACGACGGTGTGTTCGACCGTCGGGCACTGGACGAGCGCCTCGTCGACGGTCGCCTTCAGCGGAACAATCTTGCCGCGGCGGTAACCCCCGTCGGCGGTGATCACGCACTTGGCGCCCGCGTCGTTCATGCGGTCAATCAACGCTTGCGCCGAGAACCCCCCAAAGACAACCGAGTGCACGGCCCCGATCCGCGCACAGGCGAGCAGAGCAATGGCGATCTCGGGAACCATGGGCATGTAGATCCCGACGCGATCGCCCGCCCGGACGCCAAGTGACGTCAGTCCGGCCGCGAACCGCGACACCTCGCGGTGAAGCTCCTGATAGGTGAGCGTGCGGCGCTCGCCGGGCTCGCCCTCCCAGATGATCGCGGCCTTGTTCTGACGCGCGGTCCCGAGGTGCCGATCGAGACAGTTGTAGGAGAGGTTCGTCTTCCCGCCGACGAACCACTTCGCGTGAGGTGCCTTCCACTCGAGCACGCGCGACCAGGGCTCGAACCAGTGGAGCTCCTTCGCCACGTCGGACCAGAACCCGTCCGGGTCGTCCATGCTCTTCCGGTAGAGACGCTCGTACTCCTCGATCCCCTTCAGGCGCGCGCGCTGAGAAAATTCCGCCGGCGGCGGAAAACGTCGCGTCTCGCGAAGGACGGTCTCGAGGCTCTGGGACAGCTCGGTCATGGGCTCTCTCCCGGGGGCGCCAATCCTATCCTGTCCGAACGCCGGTCGCGCCGTGACCGCGGGAAGGACGCGCGGCCAGGGCACGCGAATCGCCTCGTCGGACGCAGTCTTCCCCACGTCGAGAACGCCCGTAGGATCGGCGCCCATGCAGACCGAGTCTCCTCGTCGCGAGCGCCCTCCCCGCATGCGGCCCGGCCAGCGCCGCAAAGGCCTCACCTTCTCGATCCTCGAAGCCATGTGCACGCAGGCGCACGCCTCGTTCACGGGGCTCGGCTTCGGCTCGCCGAACGCCGTGACGGTGGGGTTCGCGCTCCTCCTCGGCGCGAAGGACCCGGCGCTCGGTCTCATGGCGGCGCTCCCCGTCGCGGCGAACCTGGCCCAGTTCGTGGGCGCCGCGTTCGCCCCGCGCCTGGCCCAGAGGCGGCCGTTCGTGGTCGCCGCGACGCTCGCGGCGCGCGTGCCGTGGTTCCTGATCGGCCTGATCCCGTTCGTGTTCGGCGAGAACAAGAGCGCCGGCCTGGCCCTCTTCCTGGCGACCTGGGCCGTCATGAACGTGCTCCTCAACCTGTCGGGGAACCTCTGGGTCTCGTGGATCGCGGACCTGTGTCCCGAGAAGATCCGCGGCCGTTACTTCTCCAATCACGCCCTGTGGGCGACCGTCGTCGGGATCGTGACGCCCTTCGCGGTCAGCGCGGCTCTCGACCGCTGGTTCGGAGGAGTCCCGTCCTCGGCCGGCGGCGAGGCGCCGCTGTTCGACCTTCACGCGCTCGGCTTCGCGCTCGCGTTCGGGCTCGCGACGGTGTTCGGTCTGGCCGCGGGCCTCTTCCTGCGCGGTCAGCCCGAGCCCGAGCGCGCGCTGCCCGAGAACCCGCCGCCGATCGACGCGGACTACTTCCTCACGCCGCTCCGCGACGCGCGCTTCAAGCCGTTCCTGGCTTTCGTGGCGCTGTTCGGAGTCGCGAACGGTCTCGGCGATCCCTTCTGGGCGCCCTTCCAGCTCGAGCAGCTCGGGCTCTCCTACGCCTACGTGGGTGGCGTCGGCGTCGCCGTGAAGGGCGTCGTGATGGCCATCACGCTCCCCTTCTGGGGCCGGATCGCCGACCGCTGGGGCAACACGTGCGCGATCGGGATCGCCCTCACGCTTTTGCTTCTCAATCCCGTGTATTTCCTCTTCGCGACGCCCGCGTCCGCGCGCGCCTTCATGGCGGCCGACGCCGCGACCAGCGGCGCCGCGTGGGCGGGGATCAACGTCGCGATCTTCAACCTCGCCCTCGCGCTCTCGCCGGGTGGCCGGCGCGAGCTCTACTTCGCCGCCTACGTGACGATCCTCGGCGCGGCGCAGGCGACGACGTCGGTGCTCGCGGGCTCTTACCTCGGGTCTCTCCCCGCGGAGCTCCACGCGTTCGGCCTCTCGCTCCACCCGCGGCAGCAGGTGTTCGCGCTCACGGGCGTCGCGCGCTTCGCGTGCCTCTCGTGGTTCGCGATCCGTCTCGGAGAGCTGCCGCGCCGGATCGACGAGGCATTGTCGGCGTGGCTGCGCCCTGCCAGCGAGCCGGCATTTGCCACCGTGGACGCAGAAGACCGCTGATAGACTGACCGCGGTTCATGTCCTCCCCAACCCGTACGCACGAGGCCCAGCCCCGAGCTGCAAGAATCGACCGCGCGCTGCACCGGCGCGGGCTGTGGCTCTCGATCGTCGAGGGAATGTCCGCCCAGGCGCAGACCTCGTTCACGGGGCTCAACGCCGGCGGACCCAACGCGATCACGACGGGCTTCGCCTTCCTCCTCGGGGCGCAGGACCCCGCGCTCGGCCTGCTGGCGGCGCTTCCGGTGCTCGGAAACGTCGGGCACTACGTGGGCGCCGCGCTCGCTCCTCGCCTGTCGGCGCGGCGCACGACCGTCGCGTGGGTCTCGACGCTCGCGCGCATCGCGTGGCTGCCGATCGCGTTCATTCCCTTCCTCGTCGGCGAGAATCGAAACCTCGGTCTGACGATCTTCCTCGCGCTCTGGGCGCTGACGAACGCGCTCATGACGTTCTCGGGGAACCTCTGGATCTCGTGGATGGCGGACCTCGTCCCGCCGAGGATCCGCGGCCGCTACTTCTCGCGGCGGACGCGCTGGACCAGCGTCGTCGCCATGCTGGCCCCGATCACGCTGAGCGCGATTCTCGATCACTGGTTCGGAGGAGTTCCGAGCCGCGGCGTCCCCGCGACCGACCTCCAGGCCAAGGGTTTCGCGATCGCGTTCGGAGCCGCCGCGGTCTTCGGTGGTCTCTGCGGCTTGTTGTTGATGGCCTCGCCCGAGCCACCCAACCGGCGCATAGCCGAGCCACTCAATCTGAGCTGGGTCCTGAGACCCTTCCGCGATCGTCAATTCGTCCCGCTGCTCGCGTTCGTGAGCGTCTTCTGGTTCGCCAACGGGCTCTCGTCGCCCTTCTGGACGCCGTTCCAGCTCGAGAAGATGCAGCTCTCCTACAGCTACGTGAACGGGATCTGCATTCTCCTCCAGGGCGCCGCCATGATCCTCACGCTCCCGATCTGGGGGCGGATCGCGGACCGGGTGGGCAGCCGCCCCGTCGCGGCGATCGCGATCGCGATCATTTGCACCCACCCGTTCTATTACGTCATAGCGAGCTCGCCCTCGCGCTGGTGGCTCATGCTGGTCGACTCGACCAGCTCGGGGATCTCGTGGGCGGGCTACAACCTCGCCTGGTTCAACCTCGTCCTCGCGCTCGCGCCGCGTGAGAGCCGCGAGCTCTACGTCGCGACGAACGCCGTCGTCCTCGGCGTCATGCAGGGGATCGCGTCCACCGCGTCGGGCTGGTTGGTCGGGAGCCTCCCGCCGCAGCTCGACTTCCTCGGCTGGACGCTGGCGCCCTACCAGCAGATCTTCCTCGTCACGGGCACGGCGCGGATCGCCTGCCTCGGGTTCTTCCTGGCCGCCGTGCAGGAGCCGCGGAGCAAGCCGATCCGCGTGGTCGTGGCCGCGGCGCAGGCCTTCGTGAAGTCGCGCGTCGAGGCTTTCATGGCGCTGCCGCGCGACGAGAAATAGGCTGTCTCCTCCCGAGAAGAGAGAGACCGTGCACCCGAACGTCCGTATCGCCCGCGAGTGGTTGCGTGCCTTCAACGCGCGCGAGCTCGAGAACCTCCTCGCGCTCTATGCCGACGACGCCGTCCACGTGAGCCCCAAGCTGCGCGTCCGGAAGCCCGAGACCGAGGGCAAGGTGCGCGGCAAGGAGGCCATGCGCGCCTGGTGGCGCGACTCCTTCGAGCGCTTGCCGGGCCTCCGCTACGAGGAGATCACCCTCACCGCCGACGACGCGCGCGTCTTCATGGAGTACCTCAGGAAGGCGCCCAACGAGGCCGACTTCGTCGTCGCCGAGGTGCTCGACGTCACCAACGGGAAGATCACCGGCTCGCGCGTCTATCATGGCTGACGAGTGAGGATCGGCTCCTACGAGATCGTCCGCGAGATCGGTCGCGGCGGCATGGGCGTCGTCTACGAGGCGCGCGACCTCGCCGGGCGCCGCCTCGCGATCAAGGTCCTCCTGAAACCCAGCCCCTCGCACATGGCCCGCTTCGAGCGGGAGAGGCGCCTCCTCGGCACGTTCAGCGAGGAGGACGGGATCGTGCCGCTCGTGGACGCCGGCTCGTCGCACGACGGCGCCCCCTGGGTCGTCATGCCCTACGTCGAGGGCGGCACGCTCGGTGACCGCCTCAAGAACGGCCCGCTCGACCTGGACGCGGTGATCGACCTCGGGATCGCGCTCGGTCACGCGGCCGGCCGTTGCCATGCGAAGGGGATCGTTCACCGCGATCTCAAACCCGCGAACGTTCTCTTCACCGGAGACGGTCGCGCGCTCATTGCCGACCTCGGGCTCGCGAAGCACTTCCGCACCGACCTCACGGGCGGCGCCGAGAGCAAGGCCCTCTCGCGCACGGGCGAGCTCCGGGGCACGATCGGCTACGCCGCCCCCGAGCAGCTGGCCGACGCGAAGGACGCCTCGGCCGCGGCCGACGTCTTCTCGATCGGCGCGATCCTCTACGAGTGCCTCACGGGGCGCGCGCCCTTCGAGGGCGACACCTTCCTCCAGGTCGTCAACAAGGTGCGCCAGGGGAAGTACGACTCCGTCGAGACGATCCGTCCCGAGGTGCCCGCGTGGCTGGTCGCCGTCGTGGACCGCGCGCTCCTCCCCGACCCCGAGGCGCGGCCCGCGGACGGGACGCAGCTCGCCGAGCTCCTCGAGGACGGCCCCACGGCTCTTCCTCGTCGACGAGTCCTCCCGTTCATCGCGATCGGTCTCGTCGTCATGGCGTTGATCGCACTGGCGGTCGTGCGGGCGCGCACCGGGCCGGTCACACCTCCGGTCGTGGCACCTCCTCCGCCCGCCAACGACGAGCTCTCGCAGACCCTCGCGCGCGCCCTCGAGCGCGTCGCCAAGGGTGACCTGACCGGTGCGCTCGACCTCGCCTCGCGGGCCGTGGATCGGAACCCCAACAGCGCGCGCGCGCGCGCCGTGCGCGGCCGCGTCCTCCTCGAGCGGCTCGAGTACAGCCGCGCCCGCGACGATCTCACGCGCGCCGTCGAGCTCGACCCCAAGCTCGCGAGCGCATGGGGCGACCGCGCCTGCGCGATCGTGGCCCACGTCTCGAGCTCGAGCGCCGCGGTCGCCGACGCCGAGCGCGCGATCGCGCTCGACCCGAAGGACCCCGACAGCTGGAGCGCCCGTGCGACGGCGCGCGCCACCTCCGATCCGCTCGCCGCGCGCGCCGACGCGCGCAAGGCCCTCACCCTCGCGCCGCGCGACCTGCGCGCCTGGTGTGCGCTCGTCGACTCCTACTATTGCGCCCACGAGCTCACCGAGGCCGTCGCGACCTGCGACCGCGCGCTCCTCATCGATCCAGGGCATCCGCTCGCGCTCGTCCTCCGCGCGACCGCGCGGACGGCGCTCGATCGAGGAGCTGCTCAGGCTCTCCTCGACGTGGACAAGGCGCTCGAGCGAGCTCCTCGCGCCGCCTTCGCGTGGCGGCTCCGGGCCCTCGCCCTCCAGATCAAGAAGGAGCGCACCGCCGCCCTCGCCGACCTCCGCACCGCCGTCGAGTGCGACCCGCGCGACCCCAAGGCGTGGAGCGACCTCGGCTCGGCCCTCGACGACTCGGGCGAGGGGGCCGAGGCCGAGCGCGCGATCACGCATGCCCTCGAGCTGGCCCCCGACGAGAAGCGCGGCTGGCAAATGCGCGCGCGCATGCGCGTCCGCAAGGGCGACTTCGAGGGCGCCGAGAAGGACGCGCGCGAGGCGCTGGCGCGCGCGCCGAACGACCCCGACGTCCACTCGACGCTCGGGCGGGCCCTTTTTTATCTAAACCGTTTCGACGAGGCCGCGGCTTCGATCAACGCGGCGTTGCGCATCGATCCCTCGCGTCACGACGAGTGGCGGAAGCTCGGCGAGACCCTCATGCGCGTCGGTGACTATCGCGGGGCGCGGAAGGCGCTCGACCAGGTGATCACCATGGTTCCCGACGATCAAATGGCGCGCGAGTACCGGGCCGAGGTCTGTATCAAGCTGGGCGATCGTGGGAGTGCGATCGACGACCTCGAGCGTCTCCTGGAGATCCTGCCCCAGGGGGCGCGGCGCGAGGCGATCGAGGAGCACCTCCGGAAGCTTCGGGCTCGCTGATATGAACGTTGCGAGGGCGGCCTTCAGACTTCTCGGGGACTCGCTCGACCCGGAACGGGTCACGAGTCTCCTCTCGGTGACGCCCACCAGCGCCGTTCGCAAGGACCAGGTCCTCACCTACACGACGGACGAGGGGCGCGAGCGACTCCACCCTCCGGCCCCGACGGGCTCCTGGGATCTCGTCTCGGAGCCTCCCACGAGCGAGCCGCTCGAGCGTCACCTCGAGCAACTGATGGCCGTGCTGGAGCCACGCGCGAGTGTGATTCACGAGCTTCGAGCGAGTGGCCTCCGAGCCGAGATCGCGTGCGTGGTCATGGCGGCTCGCGGGCGGATCCAGCTTCCTCCCGAGATGCTCGAGCGGATGGGGAGGCTCGGGGTCGTGCTCGTCGTCGAGTTCTTTGGTGGGACTTCCTGAGCCTGTAACTAAGCGCGGACGATCTTCTTGACGTCTTTGGCGGAGCTCTCCGGTTCGCGGACGGGATCGGGTTCGCGCACCAGCTTCTTCCTGAGAGTGCCGTAAGCCTTTATCCCGAGGGCAACGACGAAGACCGCAAGGAACGTCGCGGCGACCACAGCCGCGACGATCGCGGCGGCCCCCCCGATCATCAGAGGCACGGCATACCAGAGCCGCGGCGTGTAGCCATTCCCGAGAGCCAACGCCGTATCGACGAGGATCCCGCCAAGGACGATCGCGGCCATCCGGAGCGCCTTCCGCCGCGACGAGATCTTCGCGACGGCCTTCTCGTCAGGGGTAGCGTAACGCTGCGCGAGGCTCGGATCGAGCGCCTCGCGCCCCTTGCAGCTCGCACAGCAACCCGCCTCGGCGAAGCAGGGCTCATGGTGACGAGCCAGGCACGTAACGCAGACCACCCAGCCCGAGTCCGCGATCGCGTCGTGGCAGTAGGGGCAGCGCATGACTCAAAGCCTACACGTCAGTGTTGCTTGATCACAGGGTGGAAGAAGTAGGTGAGGTAGATCCAGCCCGGAATCGTGATGGGGCTGATCAGTACGTCGAGCGCCACCGTCAGCGGCACGGCAACGGCAAAGGTGAGAACCGCGACGACCTTCGCGCCCGTCCCTTTTGGCGCCCAGAGGATCGGTGTCCGGTACCAGCCCGCGGGACAGGGGACGCTCGGTGGAAGGCGGACCCGGAGAGTCGGGTTCGGTTCCTTCGTGATCTCGACAAGGACCGCTCTCAGGCTCTGCTCGGGGGTCGCCTGGTCGAAGCTCTCGACGACCTTGACGGGCAGGTTGTCCACCTCGGCGATGCCGGTCTCGTACCCGTCCTTCTCCTCGATCGAGCCCTCGCCGTTCCACGTGTAGGTGCGCGACGAGAAGGCGACCGAGATCCAGAAGTGCTCGCCTCGGTGAAGGACGCGCGCGCTGCTGAGCCTGGGGTTGTCGCCGAGCCGGATCGGGGGTGAGGTGGTCCCGCGCGCCGGGCTCGGCATGACGAGGTGGGCATCGACTCCGGTCTGGAGATCGAAGGCGCTGTACCCCTCGAGGAAGAGGACCGGCAACTGCCGGAGCTCGTCGGCGCTCGCGACCGAGGGCCGGTCGGGAAGAGTTCCGTCGAGCGCGGGACGCCAGACCGGCTGATCCGGCTCGATCACGTGCCCCCCACCGTGGTGCCCGGCCACGACGAGCACGGGTCCGCTCGACGAGGGCACCGGCTCGTCGACCTGGGTCCACTCGGGGTCCGTCGGTCCGAGGGTGAGGTGAACGAGGCGCTCGTCGTCGACGAACGCCTCGATGTGCACGCGATCCTGGACGAGGGTCACGCGCCGGATCCGGCCCGCGTGCTTCCCCCACTCCGCGTCGCCGATCGTGCCGGAGTAAACGTCGTGGGTGACGCAGACGCACCCCGTGGATGCGAACCACAGCGCGACGAGCGCGAGCCACCCGATCAACTTCGTCATGGCCTCAGCAGCTTAACGCGGGAGTCAGCTCCAGCGGCCGAGGCCGCAGCGCATCAGGCGCGTCCTGAGTGCCTCGACGACCGCCGACTCGCGATCGAACCCGCCCGCCTCCACGAGAGGGACGTCGTGCAAGACGGCGATGTAGTCGAGCGAGCTGTTGTTGGAGACGGTGCGGGCCACTGCCCGTTGAGACATCCGGTCGTGCAAGATGCACAAGAGGCTCAGGTACTCGTCGCGGGGGATTCCCTGGGGAAAGGCCAAGCGAAACGTCCGCGCGGCCTCACGCTCCCGCTGTGTTGCCGGGTCGGACGCCAGAACTCCGCCAGTGGGAGCCACGTTCAAGGCCCAGTCGCTCACCGCGCATCGAACCGCGAGTCTCACGCGGATCGGTCCCACGAGCGCACTCGCGTAGCGAGCCGCCACCACGAACTCGTCCGCGGCGGCTTCGATCTCCTCGTTGGCAAGAACGAGCATGACGCGCCCACTGACGAAGCCATTGCGCGACCAGATCGGGGAAGTCTGGATCGACTGCCATGCGGGCCGTCGCGCGGCGAGTTCGACGTGCTCCTCCAAGACGTCGGGTCCGAGACCTTTCAGCTCGGCCACGCAACGCAAGATCGCAACGGCGGCCTCGTCGCATGCGGCCTTTCCCCAACGAGCGAGCCCGACGTAGAAGGCGTCGGGTCCTTCGCCCGTGGGTGCAGGCCCGGCCGGAGGCTCCGCGAGAGCGGTGCGCGCCGCCGGATCGCCGACGTACGCCGCCAGCTCGGCAGCCGCTCGGGCGTGCTCCGAAGCACGGAGTGCATCGGACCACAGCCGGAGGCGATCCAGCCCGGAGTGAGCCGCGTCTCGCACACGTGCGCGCCGCTGTTCGTCCGCCATTCGTGCCTGCCCCCAAACACCACGGCCCTCCCCCTCCGGAGACGGGAAGGGCCGTGGCCGTCAGTTCACGTTGACCGTCGGCGTCACGCTCTTCGCCTTCGAGGGACCCGCGAAGAAGCCGAGCTTCTTCAGGATCGCCCCGAAGACCGGGCTCCCGACCTCGACCCCGTAGACCAGCTCCGGAGCCGGACGCCACTTCGCGACCGACTTCGGCCGCGGAGCGATCCAGCCACGACCCTCGACGCCCGCGCCACGGCACGCGGTCTCGATCATCGAGCGGTCGCAGTGCGCCCGCCCGAGAACGACCTCCCACGGCTTCGGGAGAGCGTTCCAGACGCGCGTGTCGGGATCGAGACCGTCGCCGTTCCGGCGGTGCAACCAGGCAACGTCGGCGGCCATGAGGCGGAGCGCCTTGCCCGGAGCGAACTCGTCGAGGAGAGCGTCGGCCCCGAGCGCGTGCAGCGTGCTGATCCACCCGTCGCGGGCCTTCGAGAAGGCGCCGGCCGCCTCGTTCCACGTCGACGAGTCGTTGCCGCGACGAACGATCATGGACCCGAGCTCGAGCCCACCCTTCCGGGTCTGCTCCGCCAGGATCCGCGCCGCCCGCTCCATGACCCCGAACCACGCCGCGAGGAGACGACCCTTCGCCGTGTCGTCCAGGTGCGCGAGCACGTCCGGATCGACGTGCACGTGCGCGATCGCCAACCAGTTCGCCTTCTCCGGATCGAGCTGGCGGAACAACGCGTCGCAGACGTCGTCGAACGCGCGGTCCTGCTTGCCCGAGGTGAAGACGCTCCGCACGTTCGAGCGGGCGGTGAAGTAAGCGACGAAGCACGCCGAGAGCGGGTCGGTCAGCTCGTCAATCTTGATCCGCGTCGCGAGACGCGACTTCGCGCACTGCGCGAGCTCGCGCCGATCGAGGTTCTGCTCCCACGCCTTCAACTTCGCCGCCATCCTCGCGAGGAGGCGGAACCGCTTGTTGTAAGCGCGGTGCCCGGTCGCAACGGTCTCGACGTTCAACGCGCGGCGCTGAGCGCGCGTCGCGCGGTGGGCGAGGAAGTCGTGCCCCTCGATCCGCAGGGCGTAGACCAACCGCGCGAGGTAGTCGTGGACCGCCTGCGCGTCGTTCGCCTCGTCGGGGGCCGCGACGCCCGCGAACAACGCCTTGGCAACGTCGATCTGACGGCCGAGGTTCGACGCCTGCTCGAACGACTGCGCCATGTACGACCCGTATCGACGAGCCGCGTCCGCTCCTCGCTCGAGGAGCTTCCGCGCCGTGCGGTCGAGACCGATGTTCAAGAACTCGGGGGAGTCCACGATCCGCCGCGCGATGTCCTCCGGGCGCTCGCGGCCCTTGAGGGTGCTGTACAAATCGGCGATCAGGTTCATGGACTACCTCCCTTCGGAACGCGGACGGCAGGATTCGAACCATGCGACCACCCGGTTAAGAGCCAGGCGCTCCACCACAGAGCTTCATCCGCATCGAGTCGTTCCAGGAGAACTGCGTCGGCAGGGCTCGAACCTGCGTCCACCCGGTCCCAGAGCCAGGTGCTCTACCGCTGAGCTACGTCGCAACGCTCATGGAGCGACTCGAGCCGAGCAACACGCGCGAGGAGGGTGTGTCTGTCACTTCGAGTTGCTATTTACCGAGAGGTCCCTCCCACCGCACGCTCAGCCGGTGAGGCTTCCCCTCGCGCGCGACGGCCACGGATCCCGAGAGGCCAATCTCGAACGTCTTCCCACCGGCCAAGGTGAACCTCTCGCGCGCGGACCAGTCATAGCCGGTCTCGGTCTGGCTGATGACCGGGGCCACGACCTCGCGGATCATGAGAGGCTCGGGCCCGGTCTCGAGCGAGATCGGCCCGTCCAGCCACGGCCCCGCGCACCCGGTCAGGACCCAGCCCTTCTCCGTCTCCTTCGCGCCGCAGGTGATTCCGATCCTCGCCTGCGACATCCACATCCGGAGCTCGGGCGTCTGGTCGAGCGACCCACCCTCGAGCTCACGTGCGACGAGGACGCGCTCGATCAGACCCTCGGGAGGACTGAAGATCGCGGACGGTGCGAGCTTGGACTCCTCGGCGTGGGTCCAGACCGAGGGCGCCACGCGAGGCTGCGGTCCCTCGGCGCGAAGACTGGTCGCTCCGATGAAGCCGAGCAAGACCACAACGCCCCAGCGCGCTTGTCGCATAGTGCAAACCCTCTCTTCAGTTCGACTTCTCGGACTTCATGGGATGCGCGCTCTTCTCGACGACCTCCTCGGACACGGCGGCCGCTTCGGAGACGGCATTCTTCTTCGAGCGACCGAAGACCTTCGAGAGGCCCTTGTGCGCGAATGCGATCGCGAGCGCGACGAGCGACACGGCCAGAACGAGCCCGAGGATCGCGCCGACGATCATGGGCAAGCCGAACCAGAGCCGCGGCTCGTAGCCGATCCACCAGCCGAGGACGGCGTCGATCCCGCTCCCCAGGACGAAGTAGCCCACGACGCGCAGAACACTGCGCTTCGTCTGGCCGAGGGACTTCTTCTTCTCGTCGGGAGTCAGGAAACGCTGCGCGTTCCTGGGGTCGAGCGCGTCACGTCCCTTGCAGGTGGCGCAGCACCCGGCCTCGCTGAAACACGAGTCGTGGTGGCGCGCGAGGCACGCGACGCACGCGACCCAGTGCTGGTCGTTGCCAATGTCGTCGTGACAGAAGGGGCAGCGCATTTCACCCCAGCTCGTAGAGAAGGCAGGCGAGCACCGCGAGTGCGGCGGTCTCGGTTCTGAGAATGGAGCGCCCGAGAATCACGGGCTGGAAGCCTGCGTCGCCGAGCTTCGTGCGCTCGCCGTCGGTGAAACCACCCTCGGGGCCGATCACGTAGAGAGCGCTCCGGGCATTGGACCCACGCGCAACGTCGCGCAGCGGCTTGCCACCACGAGTGTCGGGCACGAGTGCCAGATCCACCCGAGGTCTCTCCTGGGCGATCAAATCATCCAGGGTGTGGCTTTTAGCAAAAGTAGGAATCGTATTTCGCCAGCACTGCTTGGCCGCCTCGATCGCGCGACGCTCGAGCTTGGGCAGAGCCCTGTCCGGCAACGGCGACCGCGTGCGCTCCGTCTCGATCGGGACGATCCGCGCGATCCCGAGCTCGGTCGCCTTCTCCACCATGACGAGCAACCGCTTCGGACGAGGCGGCGCGACCGCCAGCGTGATCGGGCAACGAGCCTCGCGGTCCTCGTTCGTCCGCGTCACCAACGCCACGGTCAACCCGCGCTTCGTGACCCCGGAGACCCGGAACGTCCCAGACCCGCCTCGTCCGTCGAAGAGCTCGACCTCCGACCCGACGTGCAATCTCAAGACGGTGACGGCGTGATGCGCCTCCTCGCCCTCGAGCTCGACGAGAGCGCCCTCGTCGGAAGGGAGATCTTCGACGTGAAAGCGGACCCGCCTCACTCGCTTGTGCGAACGCGTTCGACCGCTTGCTTCCAGCCCGCATAGAGCCGCTCGCGGACGGATACGTCGAGGCGCGGGGTGAAGGTGCGGTCCACCTCGTAGAAGGTCTGGACCTCGGCCTGATCCTTCCAGAACCCGCACGCGAGACCGGCCAGATACGCAGCCCCGGAGGCCGTCGTCTCGACGTTCTTCGGACGCACCACGGGCACGCCGAGGATGTCGGCCTGGAACTGCATGAGGAAATCGTTGGCCGCGGCGCCGCCGTCGACCTTGAGAGCCTTGATCTCCCCACCCATTCCGAGATCGGCGCGGAGCGCATCGACGAGGTCGCGAGTTTGATAAGCAATGCTCTCGAGCGCCGCGCGAATGATGTGCTCTCGTCCGGTGCCGCGCGTGAGGCCAATGATCGCGCCGCGCGCGTCCTGGTCCCAGTAAGGCGCGCCGAGGCCGACGAACGCGGGGACGAAGTAAACGCCGGCGTTGTCCTGCACGGCGCGCGCGCGCGACTCGCTCTCGGCGGAGTTCGCGATCACGCCGAGCGCGTCGCGGAGCCACTGGATCGCGGCGCCCGCGACGAACACGGACCCCTCGAGGCTGTAGACGGGCTTGCCCTTGGCGTCGCACGCGAGCGTCGTGACGAGTCCGTGCATCGACTCGACCTTGCGATCGCCCGCGTTCAGGAGCGCGAAGCAGCCCGTGCCGTAGGTGTTCTTCAACTCACCGGGCGCGACACAACCCTGGCCGAAGAGCGCCGCCTGCTGATCGCCCGCGATCCCGCAGATCGGGACCTCGGCGCCGAAGGCCTCGGCGTCCGTCATGCCGAGGATTTCACAGCTGCCGCCGACCTTGGGCAGAAGCTTCTTCGGGACGCCGAACAACGCCAGCAGCTCGTCGTCCCACTTCTTCGCGTGAATGTCGAAGAGGAGCGTGCGCGACGCGTTCGTGTAGTCGGTGACGTGCAGCCGCCCACCGGACAACCGCTCGACCAGCCACGAGTCGATGGTCCCGAAGCGCGCGGTGCCGCGCTCCGCCCCCTGCTTCGCAGCGGGCACGTTCTCGAGGAGCCACTGCACCTTCGACCCCGAGAAGTACGCGTCGAGGACGAGGCCCGTCTTCGCGCGGACGAGGGGCTCTTTCCCCTGGGCCTTGAGCTCGCGACACCGGTCGGACGTGCGGCGGCACTGCCAGACGATCGCGTTCGCGTAGGGGCGGCGCGTCTCGGCATCCCACAGCACGGTCGTCTCGCGCTGGTTCGTGATGCCGATCCCGGCGACCTCCGAGGGAGATTCGTCGGCCAGGACCTCGCCGATGAGGCGCTTCGTGACGCGCCAGATCTCTTCGGGATCGTGCTCGACCCACCCGGGTTTCGGGTAGTGCTGCTTGAACTCCGAGTAAGCCTTGCGAACGACCCGGCCGGTCCGGTCGAAGAGGAGGAGGGTGACTCCGGTCGTTCCCTCGTCGATCGCGAGAACGTACTTCGGCATGGAGGGCTGGCTCTCCCTGGGGTTCCCGCGCAAGACTATAAGAAGCGGGAGGGCCGTACGCGAGCATCCGGAGACGGATCGGATCGGCTGGGGCCGTACCAGCTCGGAAAAGAGATCGGACGAGGCGGCATGGGCCGCGTCCTCCGGGCCCGCCACGTCCCCACCGGCGCCGAGCGCGCGATCAAGATCCTCGAGACGACCAGCCTCGAAGCCTATGAGCGCTTCGAGCGCGAGGCCGCGGCGCTGGCCCGGGCCAGCGGCCAGGGGATCGTCGCGGTCCACGACTCGGGGTCCGCGCCGGGTCAGCTCTGGTTCGCCATGGATCTCATGCCCGGGGGCTCGCTCCGGGATCGCATGCGGAGCCGCGGCCCCGAGCCCTGGCCCGAGGCCGTTCGCCTCGTCGCGGGCCTCGCTCGTGCGCTCGGGCGTTGTCACGGCGCGGGCCTCGTCCACCGCGACGTGAAGCCCGAGAACATCCTCTTCGACGATCAGGGCGAGGCGCGCGTCGCCGACTTCGGCTGCGTGCGCGACCTCGGAGGATCCTCCCTCACGCAGGCCGGCGCCCTCCTCGGAACGCTCCACTACATGGCGTTCGAGCAGCTCGAGGGATTGCCGGCCGGCGCGGGCGCCGACGTCTTCGCGCTCGGCGTGATCCTCCACGAGCTCCTCACGGGCGACCGCCCGTTCGACGGACGCTCCGTCTTCGAGCACGCGCAGGCGCGAAAGCGCGGCGCGCCCTCGGTCGGGAGCCGCGCCCCGCGCGAGCTCCAGGAGGTGCTGGCCCGCGCGCTCGACGCCGACGCGAAGCGTCGCTTCCCGGACGGGAACGCTCTGGCCGACGCCCTCGACGGTCTCGGGGCCGGGCCCGCCTTTCCGCTCGCGCGCCTCGCCGCGGGGCTCGGCGTCGCGGCGCTCTTCGCCCTGGTGGCGGCCGCGGTCGCTCTCACGTCTTCCAAAAAAACAACATCAACGGTCCCCGAGACGCCGCTCCGCCCGTCCGTGGTGCCCGCCGAGAACCTGCCCGACGCGGTCAAGCAGCTCTGGGACGCGCCCCAGATCTCGTCGGCGCGGCTCCGTCGCGCGATCACCGTGGGCTCGTCCGAGGGGAAGAGCCTCGTGAAGCTCCTCGACGCGGAGATCGCGACGCGCTCGTCGAGCACGACCGCGCTCCAGCTCCGCGCGCTCGCGTGCGCGAACGGTCACGGCCGTCTTCGCGGCGACGACGTGGCCGCGCTCGCGAGCACCGCGACCGACTCGGTGATCGATCAGGTCGCGCTCGCCGCCATGCGCGACGGCGTCGAGTGTCCCGGGGCGAGCGGCGACACGACGCTCGGGCGCTTCGTCGAGGCGTCGGCGCTGCTGAGGAAGTGGCCTCGTCCGAATCGCGAGGAGTGGGATCGCGCGCGCACCCTCGTCGCGGGAGTGAAGACCTCGCTCGCGCTCCGGATCGCGCCGATCCTGGCGGACGTCGAGCGTGTCGCGAATCCCCCGCGCGACCTCCTCGGCGGACCGCAGGCGGATCCCCGTCTGGCCGCGTCCTTCAAGGAAGCCTGGCGTCGCCTCGAGGTCCCCGACGAGGTCCGGCACGGGCTGGCCGCGCCGATCTGCGCGCGCGCGGTGGACGCGGCGCGCGGCGGACGGACGGACCTGAACCCGCAGATCGGGCAGCTCTGGGCGGTGATCGTGGTCTCGCTCGGCACGTGGGAGAAGGTCCCCGACGAGGTCGTTGCCTTCGATCGCCGCGGTTCGAGCTCGCTCGCCAAGGTCGAGGCCGGACGCCGCATGGTCGCGCGAGACCCGCTCGCGGCCGCCGAGGTGTTCATGAACGCGGCCGTGGACGCCGAGCTTCTTCGTCGCGAAGCTCTGGACGAGATCATCCTCCTCGCGACGCCCTTCGTCTCGTCGAAGGACCCGAACGAGGCGCGGTGGGCCCGCGCGATCGTCGAGGGCGTGCGGATCCGGCTCGCGTACCCGCCGAGCGACGCGGAACCGGAGGGCGCTCTCGAGAAGCTGGCCGCGCTCCGGACGGGTGCCGTGGAGAACTCGCAGCGGAAGGAGGTCGAGCTCGACATGATGAAGCGCCTCATCAAGGACGGCGGGAAGCTCGACCTTCTCCGTTACGTGCCCGAGCCTCACGAGAACGTCGTCCCCGAGTGGCTCGCGATCCGGGCCCTCGGGTTCGCGCGACGAGGGAACTACGAGGCCGCGAAGGAGGCGCTCCAGAAGGCCAGCAACGCCAACGCGCTCCGGGGGGAGGTTGCTCAGGAGCGGTTCTGGAAGCACTATCGGCCGCCGGTCGAGAAGGCTCTCGCGGGGCACTGAGCCGATCGAACGTCACGTGATCGGCGCACAACGGATGAACCACGAAGGCTCGATCTTCGAGCCTTCGTGGTTCATCCGTGTTCGCCGAGACCGCACTAGCTGGGTCGGTCGTCTTTGCGCGCGCGCCGCTTCGCCTTGAGGAGCTGCGCCGTGAAATCATCGGCCTCGGGAGCCGCCGGTTCGGGTGCCACCGGCGGAGGAGGAGACGGCGCAACGACCGGAGGAGGAGGCGGCGCAACCGCCGGAGGAGGCGTCGCAACGACCGGACCCGGAACCGCGACCGGCACCCTCGCCGACGAGACGCTGGCCCTCTTGTCCTCGGCCTTCCGCGCGAGCAGACGATCGAGCACCGCGTCCGTCGTCGGCCCCGCGAGAACCTCCGCGATCTTCGGCGCCCGCTCCGGGAACGCGAGCCTTCGGGCTGCGATCTCCACCACGAGCAACACCGCCGCGACCACGACGAGCCACGGGAAGATCGGGAGCGGCGCCCTCGTCGCATCGCGCTCGTGCTTCCAGATCGGCGCCGCACGGTCCCCGAGCTCGAGGGAAACACCACCGGTCAACTTCGCCACCCGCTCGAGGAGCGCCGGGTTCGACCCGAGGTCGCGATACTCGCGCGGATAGGCGAGGGCGGCGCCCGCGGTCCCTCGTCCCTTGCGCTCGCCGGTGGGCAGGACCTCCTCGATCCCGACGAAGTAGACGCCCGGACGAGGCGCGGGAAAGACGGCCCGGTAACGGCCGGGAGCCACGGGCTCGAGCCGGACGGGCGCGACCGCGGGCGCGTCGTGCGGCACGCTCACGCGCGCGTCGAGGGTCGCGGGTTGATCCTCGGGCGCCTCGACCAGGATCACGCCCTTGCCACCCTCGAGATCGACGCGCACCGAGAGACCCGCGGGCCTGGGATCGCGCTCGAGCCACCGCGCTAGATTTCCAAAAACCCGGGGCATGCCCTCCCACCCGAGCCACGCGTTCGACCAGCGAGGGCTCGCGTCCGACGTGAAGGCCGCCGACTTGCCGAGACCGAAACGCCACCGCGCGAGGAGGGGACCGTCCTCGGCGCCCTCGAGGTCCTTCGCCGTCCCGAGGAGGAGCTCGGCCGTCGGCTTCACCTGCGTGAGGACGAAGCCCTGCAAGGGAGGAGGTGTGGTCCACCCGAGCTCGGAGGTCGCCAGCTCGACGGGAACGAACGGCCGCTCGACGACCAGCGAGCGTGCGTGCGCGAGCGCGTCCTTCGTGAAGAGACGAGGCAGCTCGCTCGCGTTCGACGCGTGGTGATACTTCCCACCTCCGGAACGGGCGAGGCGCTCGAGGAAACCCTTGTCGTCGTCGTCGCCCACGCGGATCGTCGAGAGCGTGATGCTCCCGCGCCGGAGCGCGTCGATCACGGGCTCGAACTTCTCCTCGCGCTCGCCCGAGATCCCGTCCGTGACGAGGAGCACGTGCTTCATCTTCGCGTCGGTCTTCTCGAGCCCCGCGATCGAGTCCTGGAGGGCACCGAGGAACGCCGTCCCGCCGCCGGGCTCGAGCGTCCGCACCGCGCGCGCGAGCTCGACCTTGTTCGTCACGGGCTGGAGCGGCGTGACCCACGACGACGAGTCATCGAACCCGACGACACCGAGCACGTCCTGCCGCGAGAGGACCTCGATCGTCCGCACGGCGCCCTCGCGCGCGAGGACCATCTTCTGCGCGCCGTCGCGCGTGATCTCGTGCATGCTGCCCGAGCGGTCGATCGCGAGGACGAGCGCGAGCGGCGGCAGCGCCTTCTTGTCGAGGTCGCAGCGGACGGGCAGCGCCTCCTCGAAGGGCGTCTCGTAGAAGCCGCCGGGGCCGAAGCTGTCCTCTCCTCCGAGCGCCAGCAGACCGCCGCCCATGTCGCGCACGTAGTCGCGCACGGCGGCCAGCTGCGAGAGCGTCCAGCGCTCGGCAGCGACGTCTCCGACGACCAGCAGGTCGTAGCGCGCGAGCTCGTCGCGACCGAGCGGCAGCTCCGACGCGCCTCCTCGATCGACCTTGAGGCCCGCCTTCTCGAGGAGACGAGCGAGCGGCTCCGCGTGCTCGCGCTCGCGCAGGACGACGAGCGCGCGCGGCTCACCCACCAGCCTCACGAGCGCGAGACCGCCGTTATTGGCGGGGTTGCGGTCGCCCGGGGTCGAGACGTGGACCTCGTAGACGTAGGCGTCGGGCTCCTCGAGACGCTGCGGAAGAGTGATCTCGTTCCGGCCCGCGACGAGATCCACGTCCTCCTCGCGGAGGAGGCGGCCGTTGCGAGTGAACGCGACGTGCGCGCGCGTGGGGCTCTTCGCGACGACCGTCGCCCGGACGAGAAAGGCTTCCTTCCGCTCGGCGAGGCCCGGCGCGTCGAGCCGCTCGACGAGCACCTCGCCCTCCTGGGCCGGCGAGGGCACGTGCACAGTCGAGATCCGGACGCCGTTCGCGGCGGCGACGCGCGCCTCGCGGATGAGCGATCCCGTGTTCTCGTTGCCGTCGGTGACGAGGACGATCTCGCGGTCCACCTCGTCCGGGAGGAGGGCCAGCGCGAGGCGCACGGCTCGTCCGGGATCGGTCGCGTCTCGTCCCACGACGGCGGACGGCGCCGCGGGGATCAGGGGGCGCGCGTCGAGCGACACCTCGACCTGCGCATCGTCGCCGAACACGACCAGCGCGCCGCGGTCGCTCGGAGTCATGCTCCGGGTCGCCTGCCCCACCCACTCGAGCGAGCTCCGCAGTCGATCGGGATCGAGACTGGCCGAGCGGTCGAGGCAGAAGACGACGTGGAGCTCGTCGCGGGGCAGGACGGCGCGCGCCTGGGCGAGCGCGAGCACGAGCGCCGCGATCACGCCGAGCCGCGCGGCCAGCGAGATCCGTAAGCGGGCCGTCGTCATTCCGACCACGGAGGCGCGCAGGGTCATGACGCCGACCCAGATCAGGAGGGGAAGTAAGAGCAGCGCCTCGGGGCGCCTCGTGTCCATTCGTGCCCGCCATTCTTCCCTGGACGCGTCTCGCTCGCTACGGGGCGGGCACGGCCTTCGCGACGGACGAGGTCAAGGAGAGATGACCATGGACGAACGTGACGACGAGACGGACGAGAAGGACCTCGAGCAGGATCGTCCCCTCGGCAGCGAGAAGATGGACAAGACGGAGAAGACGGAGAAGACCGACAAGAAGAACGTCGGCATGGCGCCGAACACAGGTCAGAAGCCCAACAAGCAAGCCCAGCCCGAGAAGATCGGCGGCAAGAACGTGGGCAGCGGCAGCTTCGCCGGCTCGCCGAACGCGCCCCAGCCCGGACAACAGACGGGGCAGACCGGACAGACGAAGACCGGTCAGCAGAACGTCGGGAAGCAGGTCGGTCAGCGCCCGATCGGCTCGTCGACGAAGGAGCAGTTCGACGCCGAGCAGAAGAACATCGGGAAGAACATGGAGAACCCGAACGAGAACATCGGCGAGGACGAGGAAGAAGAGCGTCAGCGCAAAGCGGGCTGATCAGACACGAACGCGGGCTCCCTCGGGGAGCCCGCTTCGTTTCCGGAACGTCGGAACCGTTCAACGGCAACGTCGGGAAAAAGGCTGACGCGCGAACGAACCAGCCTCCTCGCGCAGGGTTTCAAAGCGCCTTGGCCTGGCTTCGCCTCGCCGGCAGGGAGGGTCGTTCCGGGGTCACTTGGCGCCCCAATTGGCGACCTTGGCGCTTTGGCGTTGAAACCCTGCGCGGGACGGGTCGTTCGTCGCGATAGCCGCTACCTGAATCAGGCAAGGCACCTTCCCGTTAGAATCCCCGCCTCAACCAAGGGAAGGACCTCCATGCTCCGCTCCACTCTTCGCACCGCGATCGCCCTCGCGCTCTTCGTGAGCGTCGCCGCCCTCGCGCAGGACTACCCGGGCAAGAAGGCCGCCGGCGCCGGCGCCGACAACGCGCCCGACGCGACCTCGCCCCTCGTCGAGGTGCTCAAGCCCTCGCCCGGCGCGGTGATCGGCGGCGCGACCACGGTTCACATCGTCGCCAAGGTGACGGACAACGTGAAGGTCGCGAAGGTCACGATCAACGGGCAGGCCGTCGCCCCGCGGCAGCAGGACGGGCTCTACGTCCTCCCCATGGAAGTCAAAGAGGGCGTCAACAAGGTCAGCGTCCAGGGCTGGGACGCCGCCGAGAACAGCGCCTCGGTCGGCTTCACCTTCCGCTACCAGAAGCCGCCCGAGCTGTCCGGCCGCTACGAGATCGTCTTCACCGGCAAGGTCGATGACCCGAAGGCCAAGGTCACGGTGAACGGCAAAGAGGTGAAGGTGAAGGACGACGGCACCTTCGAGACGCGCGTGACGCCCGACGCGAACGGCAAGATCACCGTCGTCGCGCTCGACGAGTTCGGGAACGAGTCCCGCCAGGTCCACGACATCCGCGGTAAGTAACCTGGCGGGAGCCGGTGCTGGCTAGCCCTTGTTGGGCGCCGGCACCGGAGCCTGGGCCGGGCGCGGCGGAACCGGGTCGAGGTTCTTGCTCTTCGCGAGGTCGAAGATGACCTTGTTGATCGTGTCGAGCATCTCCGCGCGGAAGTCCTGCGAGAACGTCGTCGTGTCGCCGGGGGCGTGCGAGTTCTCGACGCAGGTGAGCGTGACCTCGAGCCGCGTCGGCTCGGGGACGATCCGGCCCTTCGCGCGCCGGAGCGTGAAGCTGAACCGCGGCTTCCGGTCCTCGACGTCCTTCCGCACGCCCGCGCCTTCCGACGCCTGGACCGCGAAGTTCTCGAGGACGACCTCGATGAGCGCCGGGTCCATGACCGTCGAGTCGGGCTTGCGGGTCGCGTCGTAGCGCTTGATCGCGCCGTCCACCAGCTGGCGCGCCTGCGTCTCGAGCACCTTCGTGACCTCGGTGTCGATGCTCGTGAGGAGGGTGGTCGCGTCGTCCTCCTTCGGCGTCGTCTTGACCTCGATCGCCGCCTTGATCTCGACTTCCCAGCCGCGCGCGACCGCGAGGGTGTCCTTCTGATCGTTCGAGGCGCAGGCCCCGAGGAAGACGAGGCCCGAGAGCATCACGGCAGTCGCGACGGACGAGAAGCGGATCAAGGTCCCTCCTGGGAGGCGGCGTGAGTGGGCCGCGCGCCCGCTCCGGTTCGCGATTCGATCGCGAGGAGCGCAGCGGCGGCCGCGAGGTCTGAGTCATCCAGCGGCTGCGCGATCGCTCGCGCGAGATCTTCTTCGTGTGCGGCGCCGCCCGAGCGGGCCAGCGCCTCGGCGGCGGCGCGGCGGACGTCGCCGTCGGTCGACGCGAGCGCCAGGACGAGCGCGCCCGACGCCTCCGTCCCGAGCGCCGCGAGGCCGCGCGCGGCCTCGACGCGGATCGCGGGGCAGGTGGCCGTGGCGAGGGCCGCCCGGAGGGGCGCGAGCCCCTTCGCTCCCGCGCGCTCGGCGACGAGGCGAGCCGCCTCGGGACCGGTCGCGGGGTCATCCCGCTCGAGGACCACGACGAGGGCGGGCGCGTCGAGCGCCGCCGCGCGATCCGCGGCCAGGAAGGCGCGCCGGCGCGTGGCCGGGTCGCCGTGCTCGCGCGCCGCCTCGAGGAGGGTCCGCGTGTCGCCCGCGGCGGCGAGCGCGTCGGCCGCCGCGAAGCGGACGGGTGCGACCTGGTCCGCGAGGAGCGTGCGGAGCACGGGCACGAGCGTCCGGTCCGGCTTCGCGACGAGCGCGCGCTTTCCAGCACATTGGGATCCTAAGCTTAGAATTCCACGTGGACAAGTTGTCGCG
>JADMIO011285633.1_pt1 | contig 31970 bp, 23 predicted proteins | sample 8958161 | NCBI WGS metagenome assembly JADMIO01 (sample SAMN16585339, study PRJNA669376) | soil metagenome | isolation source: Crop rotation soil | place: USA: Cullars Rotation, Alabama | collected 2011
GGCCGCGTCGACCGCCGGCGATACGGGCGCGCTGACGCACGAGATGCGGCAATTGCTCGCGCTCGACGCGCAGGTCACCGACTGCAACAGCGTGCTGTTCGACGTCGCGCACGACTTTCACGGTTGCATCGCGGGATGCCACGAGGTGCTGCGACGACAGGGATTGCTGGAGAGCATCGCGTGCCTCGATCCGCGCGAGGGATTGAGCCCGGGACAGGCGGAAGGGCTCGACCGGATCGCCGCCGACTACCCGCATCTGAATGACAACGCATTCGTCGCCGAGCATCGCGCGCGCTGGCTGGATTGACGCTCCGGCGCGAGGCGTCGCGCGGTCGGCGATGCAAAACGAGCCGACGGTGATGATTCGCGGACCTCGGCCGACACCGGTTGTACAATCGACCGCGCAGCTCACAACGACTCACTCCCGGAGGAATCATGCAACGTCGCAACGCACTCACGGCGGCTCTCTCGCTGCTTGCGCTGGTCGCCGCTTCACCGTCCGCTCTCGCCCAGAACTGGAAGCCGGCGCGGCCGATCAACCTGATCGTCCCGTGGGCGGCCGGCGGATCGACCGACCAGGTGACGCGCGTCACTGCCGCCGAGCTCGAGAAGGTCCTCGGCCAGACCATCGTCGTCATCAACCAGCCGGGCGCTTCCGGCTCGATCGGCACCAAGAGCGCGCTCGACGCGCCGAAGGACGGCTACACGTGGACCGCGGGCGCCGCGCAGGACCTGGGCGCGTATGAAACGCTCGGATCGCTGAAAACGCGGATCACCGACTGGCACCTGTTCCTCAACGTCGCCAACATCCAGGTGATCGGCGTGAATCCGAAGACGCCGTACAACACGCCGAAGGAACTGCTCGACGCGATGAAGGCCAAGCCGGGCCAGATCAGCGTCGCGACCGCGGGCGTCACGTCGGCCGGTCACAACGCAATGGAGGCGATCGCGAAAGCGACCGGCGTCAAGTACAAGCACGTCACGTACGACGGCGGAAATCCCGCGGTGGTCGCGACGGTCGCCGGCGAAGCCGACGTGACGACGCAGCTCGCCGTCGAGCAGGCCGACATGATCCGCGGCAAGCGGCTGCGCCCGCTCGCGACCGTCAGCGACAAGCCGCTCGAGCTCGAAGGGTACGGGACGATCCCCCCTCTGTCCGCGACGTTGCCCGGCTTCACCGCGCCCGCGAATTACTTCGGGATCTTCGTGCCGAAAGGCGTGCCCGACGACGTCGTCAAGACGCTCGAGAAGGCGTGGGCCGAGGTGATCGTCAAGAGCGATGCGTTGAAGAAGTACGCGACGAGCCGCGGTGCGCTGTTCGCGCCGCTCTACGGCGACGCCGCGCAGAAGGCAGTGTTCCCCGCGGTGCAGGCAAATGCATGGCTGCTGTTCGACGGCGGCAAGGCGAAGGTGTCGCCGGACACGGTGGGCATTCCGAAGCCCTGAGGCTTGTCGCATGACACGCGGCGCTGATGCGGCGCGATGAGCTCGCGGAACGCATCGTTGAACCCGATGGCTGAGCCGGTGCCATCGGCCCCTGCGGTCGCCGACGAAGGTCCGGACGCCGAGCCGCCGATCCACCCGCGGAACGATCTCGTCGACGCGATCGGCTGGATCGTGCTGGGCATCGCGATCCTCGTGGGATCGCTGCTGATGGATCGCCTCGAAAAGCAGAACATCAATCCGTATACGGTTCCCGGGCTGCTGCCGGGCCTGCTCGGACTGATGATGGTGCTGCTCGGCAGCATTCTCGCGCTGCGCAGCTGGCGGCGCGGCGCGGTGCGCTTGCCGGTTCCCGCGCCAACGGCCGACGATCGCGAGACGCGTCGGCGCGTATGGATCGTCATCGCGCTGTGCATGGCGTATGCGGTGGGCTTGATCGGTCACGGCCTGCCGTTCTGGATCGCGTCGGCGATCTACGTGACCGCGTCGATCGTGGTCCTGCAACGACTGAGCCGCGACCCCAACGAGCGGCTTCTGACGCCGCGCGCGTGGATCAAGGCGATCGTGATCGGGGTTGCATCGGCGGTCATCACGTCGCTGGTGTTCCAGGAGCTCTTCCTGGTGCGGATGCCGTGATGCGAGCGCTCGAGTGAGAAGCTGATGCTCGAAGGATTGGCGGACCTCGGTCGGGCGTACCTCAGCTTCATGAATCCGGCGACGCTCGCGTACGGGCTGGGCGGCGCGTTCGTCGGCATCGTCATGGGAATCCTGCCGGGTTTGTCGGCGACGCTCGCGATCGCGCTGCTGACGACGCTGACGATCAAGCTGCAGGCGAACGACGCGATCCTGGTGCTGATCTGCTCGTATGTCGGCGCGCTCTACGGCGGATCGCGCACGGCGATCCTGCTCAACATTCCGGGGACCGCGGCCAACGCGGCGTCGTGCGCCGACGGCTATGCGCTCGCGTTGCAGGGGCAGGCGGGACGTGCCATCGGCATCGCGACATCCGGCGCGTTCGTCAGCACGCTGTTCGGCGTGATCTGCCTCGCGATGTTCACGCCGGCGCTGGCCGAGGTCGCGCTGTCGTTCGGCGCGTTCGAGTTCTTCTGGCTTGCGCTCTTCGGCGTGACGATGTCGGGCAGCATCGTCGGACAGGATCCGCTCAAGGGCTGGTTGATGGGCGTGCTCGGCCTATTCATCGCGCAGGTCGGACAGGAAGGGCTCTATGCGTACGATCGTTTCACGTTCGGATGGGACGAGCTCGCGGGCGGCATCGCGCTGATCCCCGCGCTGGTCGGCGCGTTCGGATTGGCCGAGGTGCTGACGACGCTGTCGCATCCGGTCGAGCGGAAGATCATCGAGCTCAAGGATTCGGTGCTGCCGCGCTTTCGCGAGATCGTCCAGTATTGGCGCACCGTGCTGCGCTCCGGTGTGATCGGTGTTGCGACGGGACTGCTGCCCGGTGTCGGCGAGGATGCGGGCGCGTGGATGTCGTATGCGGCGGCAAAGGCCGCGAGCAAGGAGAAGGAGAAGTTCGGCAAGGGCTCGATCGACGGGCTGATGGCCGCGGAGACGGGCGACATGGCGTCGATCCCGGGCCACATCATCCCGACGCTCGCGCTCGGCATTCCCGGCTCCGCGCCGTCGGCGGTACTGATGGCGGCGATGATCATCCACGGCATCCAGCCGGGCCCGATGATGCTGATCCAGAATCCGCAGTTCGTGTACGAGGTCGTCGCGATGACGACGCTCGCGTCGGTGACGATCCTGCTGTTCGGATTGTTCGGCGTCCGGCCGCTGCTGCTCGTGCTCAAGGTGCGCCGCGCGGTGTTGATGCCGATCGTGTTCCTGCTGTGCACGATCGGCGCTTTCGCCACCGCGTCGCGACTGTTCGATGTCTACGCGATGATGGCGATCGGCATCGGCGCGTTCTTCCTGCGTCGACGCGGCTACGAGATGGCGCCGCTGGTGCTCGGCCTCGTGCTCGGCCATCTGCTCGACAAGAGTTTGCGTCGCGGGCTGGTGCTGTCGGACGGAAGCCTGGTGCCGTTCTTCACGCGACCGATTTCGATGGCGTTCGCGGCGGTGACGATCTTCACGATCCTGCTGTATGTGCCGGCGTTCAAGCGGGGCGTGAAGCGCGTGACGGGTGGCGTGAGTGGCGGGATTCGCTCGATGTTCGGTCGCGGGGGCGAGTGACCCTTTCGACCGGCGCGGCTGCGTTCGGGAAAAATCATTTCACCACAGAGGACACAGAGGACACAGAGAAAGGCGCGACGGCTGCAGCATTTGAGACTTTCTCTGTGCCCTCTGTGAATCCTCTGTGCCCTCTGTGTTTAAAAGAACAGGCTAACCAGCAGTGCCCTCAAATTTCTGCGACATAGCGCTATGCAACGAGGTGTTGCAACCATTGCCGTTCGCCGAGCAATGCCGCATCGCCGCGGCAATGGGCTACGACGGCCTCGAAGTCGCGCCGTTCACGCTCGCCGAGAACCCGCTCGACATCAGCGATAGCGACGCCGCGGGCTTCGCACGTATCGCGAACGATCACGGGTTGCGGATTCACGGACTCCACTGGCTGCTCGTCGCGCCGGCCGGGTTGTCCATCGTCTCCTCAGACGACGCACTTCGCGAGCGAACCGTCGGCGTCATGAGTCGACTGGTCGAGCTGGCCGCGTTGATGGGCGCTCGCTATCTCGTCCACGGATCACCGAAGCAACGCTCCGTCCCCGCGGGCTCGACACGCGAGGACGCGCTGGCCCGCGCCAGCGAGTGCTTCGCGCGCGCCGCGGATGCCGCACGCGATTGCGGTGTCGCCTATTGCATCGAGCCGCTGTCGACACGCGAAACCGACCTGATCAACACAGTTGCGGACGCAGCCGCAATCGTCGATGCGATCGGTTCGCCGTCATTGAAGACGATGATCGATTGCAGCGCCGCGGGGCAGATGGAGAGCGAATCGATATCGGCGCTGATGACGCGATGGATGCCGCGCGGTTACATCGCGCACGTGCAGGCGAACGATCCGAACCGGCGCGGACCGGGACAAGGAGCCCTGCAATTCGCACCGATCGTCGAGACGCTGTTTGCGATGCGCGCCGCTCGTCATTACGACGGAATCGTTGCGGTCGAGCCGTTCGACTACGTGCCGGATGGACCCGGATGCGCGGCGCGTGGGATCGGTTACCTGCGGGGTATTGTCGAAAGCGTCGCGGCGCGTGACGGTACGGTCGCAGGTCCGCACCGCATCGACGACACGACACGCACGGCCGGCGACGCCGACCGTGCTTCGCGATGAGAGCCGTTCCCGGCTTCACGATTCGCGAAGTCGAGCTGTTCGAGCGGCCCGTCGTCCTGCGCATTCCGTTCCGCTTCGGCAACGCGACGCTGACGCAGTGCCCGGAGGCATTCGTTCGCGCGCGGATCGAGCTCGCCGACGGCACGAGCGCGTGGGGCGCCGCCGCCGAGATGCTCGCGCCCAAGTGGTTCGACAAGAATCCCGCGCTCGGCAACGAGCAGAACTTCGAGCAGTTGCGCGACGTGCTTGCGACGACGCGCGATGCGTACCTTGCAGATGCATCGCCTGCAACGGCTTTCGGCCATTTCAGCCGAAACCATGACGTGTTGCTCAAGGCAGCATCGGCGAAGGGTTACAACGCGCTGCTCGCGGGCTACGGGCCGGCGCTCGTCGATCGCGCAGTTCTCGATGCGCTTTGCCGGTCGATGGGGGTGTCGTTCAATGACGCGCTGCGTTCGAACACGCCCGGCATCCGCGGCGCGTTGGGCCAAACGGGCGAGCCGGGCGCATCGACTGCGTTTGCCCCCTTCGACTTCGACCGCCTGCTGCGCTCGCTGCGACCGGCGCAATCGATCGATGCGCGGCACACCGTTGGCATGCTCGATGCGATCACCGCAAACGACCTCGCGACTCGCGTCGACGACGGGCTTCCGGAGACGCTCGAGCAGGTGGTCGCCACGTATGGCAATCGCTACTTCAAGCTGAAGGTCGGCGGACAGCTCGCGGCGGACCTCGCAAGGCTCGAATCGATCGCCGCCGTTCTCGACCGTGCGACAGCCCCGTACTGGGTGACGCTCGACGGCAACGAGCAATACGCGAACGCAGAGGCCATTGCCGAGCTGACGAGCGCCGTGCGGCGCAGTGCCAGCCTGCAACGCTTGTGGCATTCGACGCTCTTCATCGAGCAGCCGATCGCGCGCAACGTGGCGTTCGACACTGACCTCTGGCGGGTCGATCTCGGCAAGCCGGTGATCATCGACGAGTCCGACGGCACGCTCGATGCGTTCGAGCGCGCACGGGCCTGCGGTTACGCCGGCATTTCGTCGAAGACCTGCAAGGGCCTCTACAAGTCGATCCTGAACACCGCGCGTTGCGCGGCGTGGAACGCGGAACAGGACGCAGTGCACTACTTCATGTCCGGCGAGGACCTGACGACGCAAGCCGGACTTTCCGTGCAACAGGACCTGGCGCTCGTCGCGCTGCTCGGCATCACGCACGTGGAGCGCAACGGCCATCACTACGTGAACGGGATGGCCGCACTGTCGTCCTCCGAGCAGGACGCGTTTCTCTCCGCGCATCCGGATCTCTACGAGCGCAGTCACGGCGCGGTGCGCCTGAAGATCCGCGACGGCCGCATCGACATCAGGTCGCTCGAGTGCATCGGCTACGCGAGCGCCGCGATGCCCGATTTCACCGCGATGTCGTCGATGGCTTGAGCGGATGATAATGTTTCAATAGAAGGGAGGCTCGATGTCCGATCTTCCGCGACACGAATCGGCTGATGTCGATGCATGGCAGCAACTGCCGCAGGACTATCTGCAGCGTCGACCGCCGTCTTATGCGTCGTCCCGACGTCCATCGTCGTGCTACGTCACGATGCGCGATGGCGTTCGGCTCGCGCTCGATGCGTATCGTCCGCTCGAAAGCGATGGTCGCGAAACGACGTCGAAGCTGCCGACGATCGTGATCTTCACGCCGTACTACCGGCGTTTCGTGCTCGATGCCGCTGCGCCGTCAACGTCCGAGCCGAGCGTCAGCGCCGCGCGCTATCGCGATTTCTTCGTCCCCCGCGGCTATGCGCTCGTCGTGGTCGACGTGCGCGGCACTGGCGCATCGTTCGGCGTGCGCGAAGGCTTTCGCTCGCCGAAGGAGCGCGACGACTATCGCGAGATTGTCGACTGGATCGTCGCGCAACCATGGTCGAACGGCGCGGTGTGCGCGACCGGCGTTTCGTACGTGGGCGCGGCGGCCGACTTCCTCGCGAGCACCGGCCATCCCGCGGTGAAAGCCATCGCGCCGCTGTTCGCGGTGTGGGATACGTACGCCGACCACTACTATCCCGGCGGGCTGCTGCTCAACCGGCTGGCCGAGACGTACGACGAGCTGATGGTCGCGCTCGACCATGGACGCCGTGACCTGCTCGGTCAATTCGCGTACTACAAGGATCCGCATCTGGTGGGCCCGGCGCCCGTCGACGACGACACCGATGGCACGCAGCTGAAGGCCGCATTGCACGAGCACCTCGGCAACTTCCACATGCCGGACTTCATTCGCGAGTTCGCGTTCAAGGAAGACCCGCTGCCGTACGACGCGACGTTCTCGTCGGCGTCATTCAGTCCGTATGCGTACTGCTCGGGAATCCGCGCCGACGTCGCTGTCTATTCGGTGTCCGGCTGGATGGACGGCGCCGGCTATTCGAACGGCGCCATCGCGCGATTCCTGACACTGCCCAACCCGAAGCGACACCTGCTGCTCGGACCCTGGGATCACGGCGCGCGCGCCAACGTCAGCCCGTGCCGCGCGCAATCGGATCCGGAGTTTCCGCTGCTCGCCGAGCTGTTGCGCTTCGTCGATCATTACGTGATGGGGCACGACACCGGGCTCGAGCGCGAGGCGCCGATCCATTACTTCACGATCGACGAGGAACGATGGCATTCGGCGTCGACGTGGCCGCCGCACGCAGCATCGACGACGATGTTCCTGTCGTCGGACAACGCGCTCGATGAAGCGCCGGGGAGCGCGGCAGCCGATCGGCATCGCGTCGATTTCTCGATGGGCACCGGCGCCAACACGCGTTATGGACGGCTCGCCGCATTCGACATCCGCGACTATTACGCCGACTGGAGCGGTCGCGACGCACGGATGCTCTGCTACACCAGCGCCGCGTTGCCGCAAGACCGCGAGCTGACGGGTCATCCATGCGTGACGCTGCATCTCGATGCGAGCGAAGCCGACGCGGGGGTGCACGTCTATCTCGAGGACGTCGCGCCCGGTGGATCGTGTCGCTACATCACCGAGGGAATGCTGCGGGCGCTGCATCGCAAGGAGAGCGCCGCGCCCATGCATCATCGTGTGGTCGGTCCGTATCACTCGTTCCGCCGCGACGATGCGGCGCCGCTCGTTCCCGGCGAGGTCGCGACATTGCGCATCTCGATGCTGCCCATTTCGTGGCGCGTGCGCGCAGGCCATCGGCTGCGCATCGCGATCGCCGGCGCCGACGTCGACAACTTCGGACAGGTGCCGCACGGTCGGCCGCCGGTGCTGGCGATTCATCGCGGCGGCGATCGCGCGTCGTCGATCGACCTGCCGTTGCGATAGGGCGAATGCCGATGAAGTCGCCGGCCGTTGCGCCACGGACGCGAAGCCGTGCGCCTGCGCTGGCGCTGTTCTGCGCGCCGATCGTGGTTCTCGCGGTGGCGGCAGTCGCGTTGCGTCCCATCGCAACCGCGCGCACGTGGTGGGTGCTGGGCGTCGGGCTCGTCGTTTTGCTTCTGCTCATCGCGACAGGCCCGCTGCGGCGCGGCAAGACCGATGGTTCCGATGCCGCGGCGCGACGCGTGTTCTTGCGCGCGCTGTTCGCGACTGCCATGCTGTTCGCCGCGTGCTGCGCGTGGATCGCGTCGCAGTCGTTCGACGGAGTACTCGGCGTCTGGCCGGGAATAATCTTCGTGCCAGGCTGGCTGCTGTTTGCGGTGCTGATCCCGCTATGGGTCGACTCGCCGGTGATCAGGACCAGCGAGCCGGCGACCGGATGGAAAATGCTCGGTCCGCTGAAGCTGCTTTACTCGAACCCCGACGACGATGCGCTGTGGGTGCACTTGCCGCCGCAGTGGGCCGGCGACACGCTGTCGATGATGTACACGCCGAACCTCGGCAATCCGTGGGGACGCGCGGCGATGACGGCGTTCGTCCTCCTCCTCATTGCAATGCTGGCCCTCGTCGTCGCGAACGCAGTCGCGACCTGACGGCGGGACCGCGCGACACTTATGCGAGGTGGTTCTTGACGAAGCGGCCCGCCTTCATGATCGCGGCCAGGCGCGAGCCGTCGGACTGGAACACCGACAGGTCGCGCGTCGGATCGCCGTCGACCACGAGCATGTCGGCATGCGCACCGGCGACGATCTCGCCGAGCTTCTTCGGCTGCCCGACGATCTCGGCATTGACGATCGTCGCCGAGCGGATGATCTCCGAGGGCGACATCACGTCGGCGCGGATCAGGAATTCGCGGCAATGGTCGTTCTGCAGCTGGCCGAGCAGGTCGCTGCCGAATCCGATCTTCACGCCCGCGGCGCGCGCGATTTCGAGCGAGCGCAGTCCGACGGTCAACACCATCTCGTTCTTCTCGAGGCTGTACGCGGTGAGCCCGTAGTCGGCGCCGCGCCGCTTCAGCGCATCGTAGGCGACGAGCGTCGGCACCAGGAAGGCGCCTTTCTCGGCCATCAGGCGCGCAGCGCTCTCGTCGATCAGGTTGCCGTGCTCGATCGTCCGCACGCCGGCGCCCACCGCGCGGCGGATCGCTTCGGCCGCGTACGCATGCGCGCAGACGTACGTGCCCCAGCGCGTTGCTTCGTCGACCGCAGCCTCGATCTCGTCGATGCGGAATTGCAGGCTCATCAGCGGATCGGCCTGCGACGCGACGCCGCCCGATACCATGATCTTGATGTGGTCGGCGCCCTTGCGCAGCTCGTCGCGAACCGCGTGGAGGATCTGCGGCACGCCGTCGGCGACGCGCGCCGCAAATGCGAGACCCGAGCAGCACGCGCATTCGAACCCGTTCTGCGTGCGCTTGCGAAAGTCGCCGTGCCCTCCGGTCTGGCTGATCGGCATGCCGGCGATGAAGAGGCGCGGACCTTCGAACAGCCCGCTCTCGAGCGCCGATTTCATTCCATGGTCCGCGCCGCCGGTATCGCGGACGGTGGTGAAGCCGCGCATCAGCATCGCGCGCGCCATCACCGATCCCTTCGCCGCGAGCAGCGTCAGCGGAATGCCGTCCATGTAATGGATGTTCACCTCGGGCATCAGGATGTGCACGTGGCAATCGATGAGGCCCGGCATCAGCGTGCGGCCACGCAGGTCGATTCGCGTCGCGTTCGCCGCGTTGATCGGACGGTCCGACACTTCCTCGATGTGATCGCCGACGACGAGGACATGCGCGCCGTCGATCAGCGCATCGCGACGCGGGTCGAGCAGGCGACCGCCATGGAACAGGAACGAACTCATCGATTCCTCCAATCGTTGAACTTCTGTTACCCGATGCCGAATGCCTCAATGCTACGCCTCTACCTTGTGACCGGGACGAATTGGACGTGCAAATCGTTCGGCTCCCGTGACCGGTAGCAGTAGTTGAAGGACGAGAGATAAGCGATGCCTGCAGGCGGCCCCTAGTCTCTCCGAAGCGACGTGATGCCGACGGAAAGCTATTCAAACGACTGCCTCCACTTCTCACGTACTCTTCAACTCATTGTCCGGTGACCCGACGAACGGCAACGTGATGATTTCAACCTGATAATATTGGAACGTAGTGAGATAAAGCTCACTTTCGTGTTTCGCTCGGCGCCTAGAATACCAACTCCAACGGCCCGCGCGGTCCTCTCCAATCCTTAGGGATCGACCCTGCACTGAGAATCGCTTCGCCTATGGCGAAGCGCGGAGCTTTGCGGGAATTCGTTCTTTTCGAATGCCATTTTTGCCCATGCGCAACAAAGCAAGTGACCTTCTATGAATCCATTGTCGTCTATCGCACCGTCAATGCAATCGCACATCCGAAGCGCCGTTGAAGCTCTCCTTTCGATCAGTGGTTCGCGCAACCGCCCACTCATCGACCGACGCAACTCTCGAATCCTCCGTTACTGCATCGCTACGACAACAGTCCTGGCCATCTCAACCACTTGTTGGGCGGCGAGCGCTTCCGATGCTGAGAAGCTCGCGAAGGCGGATCAACTCATGCAGCAGGTCCGGCGTGAAGCAGCCGCAATGCCCCGCCAAGTAGTGACCCCGGCCGCCAGCGTGTGGCTAAACCCGTCGCTAGATGAGCATACTGACTCGCGTTTGCTCAACGTGAAGTTCCGCGATAACGCTCGAGTGCGACTTAGGAACGGGGCCTTCGCTTCGATGGCCAATGCCGTCGACCAACCAGTTGCCGCCAAGGCGGTTGGCCGCGCGAACGAATTGATTGCATCAGTCTCTTCCAAGTCGAAAGGAGGGATACAAGTCAACCGAATGTTCAGCCGGTCCGAAGTAGACTTAGACGCTGCCCGAGAAGCCGCAGTCCGCAAGGGGTATCACGATTCGCCAGATCTCAACTCACATTATTTAATTGTGTTCGATGATGCCGTTACGGCCACGCAGGCCGGCGAGCTTGCAAAGCAATTGGCGACGTTAGACATCTTTGAAGCGCTGTACTTCGAGCGAAAGACCAATTTCAAAGGCTTCTCGCCGATCGACGCATCCCCTCACACCAATTCCTTTACCTCCCTGCAAGGCTATTTGGATGCACCTAGCGTTAGCCCTACCGGCGGCGGCGGAATCGACGCGCGATGGGCGTGGTTGAATGCTGCAGGTGGCACTGGGGTAAATTCGAAGATACTCTTCTTTGAGCCGGAGACGATCTTCAATCCGTCGGGCTCGCCTCCTGGCCATGAAGACTTACCAACTTCGTACTTCCTCTATAACGGGCCGATACCAGGAGTTGTTACGTCGTACAAGATGCACGGGTTGGCGACGTCGGGCATTACGAGTGGTGTTTTCAACTCCTGGGGCATCACGGGCATTGCATACGACGCGCCGTGGGGGTTCCAATCCATGTATGCGCTTGGAACAACCGATCAAAAGGTCGCCGACGCGTTACTCGCCGTGATAGGCGTGGGTGGCGTAATGGGTCCTGGTGATGTCATAAATATCTCTGCCGGAAAAGAATTTTCGGGCGCTACTACAGCTAAATGCGGCGGGTCGCGAGACCCAGTAGATCCCATATTTCCCATTCTCGCCGTCGAGGGGGTCCCCGCCGTACGAGCCGTCATTGTTCAAGCCGTGCAGGCTGGTGTGACCGTTGTGGAGTCTGCCGGCAACACAGGTTCGAATCTGAATCCTGTGGAAGATCCCGCACACCCTTGCTATGGCGGATACTTCAATCGCGAGAGACCCGACGGTTCCAAGGAAACGGGCGCCATTATTGTCGGGGCTATCAACCCAATTGGGCGGGATCCCGTTACCTACCATGGAAATGCCTCCAACTATGGTGATCGTGTCGACCTTTCAGCATGGGGTACGTCGGTCGTTACCACTGGCGGCGATGTGCGGGACATTTACTGCTGCGCCACTAGCGGAAATCCCTATGATCCAACGGGGAATCCAAGTGATGTCTTGCAGACCTATACGGCTAGCTTCGGTGCGACCTCTGCTGCCGCACCCATCGTGAGCGGTGCCGCCGCCATCATTCAATCCGTCGAGCGAGCGAGGACCACGTCGTCGGCGAACCCGAGCGGTGTTCCGTTCACACCTGACAAGGTTCGCGCATTATTGAAAGCGTACGGCACGCCTCAAACCTCGCCTTCCATACACGTTGGTCCAATGCCCAATCTTCAGCGCGTGTTGAGCAATATGGACCTCGCCTATGACTGGAGATTCGACGTAGATGGTGACGGCGAATACCAGGCTCTCACGGATGGACTCTTGATTATTCGATACCTGTTCGGTTTAAAAGGCGCCACGCTGATCAATGGAGCCATCGGCCAATGGGCGACGCGAACGACGGCCGCCGATATTGAGACATTCCTTTATGGTCTGATTGATACCAATCACCTACTCGACATCGACGACAACGGGTCTCAAGATGCTCTGTCTGATGGGTTGCTCCTGCTACGTTGGATGTTCGGCTTGAACGGTACTGCGCTCACGAACGGTGCAATCGGGGCGGGCGCAAAGCGCACCGATCCATCCGCCATTGCTTCCTTCATCAGGATTCATCACTATGCCGATCAAATGGGAACATTCGATCGAGCTCTGATAAAAACCCCGATGCCGGCCGTGGAGGGTGTCGTCAATACCATACTAATCGTCAACTAGACGTTGCGTCGTACGCGCCTCTTGCACTAGCGTAGAGGTTGGTATTCCTTAACCGTGGAGTGAACAAAGTGAAGACGAAATACGCATTGCTGGCCGTCATGTTTATGGGGCTGCCGTTGATTTCCAGCGCCAGTACCGTGTCTGGATATGTATCGCAGGTACGCGTCGACAACAACGGATTGGGGATCATAACTTTCGATCAAACGCTGTCTGGACTCGTTTGCGGGTTTTCGTTTCCGAACTCTCTTGCGTTCGACGCAACGTCAAACTCCGGAAAGATGATTCTTGCGGCTGCATTATCCGCAAAGGCGGCGAGTTCACCCGTCGTAGCATACGGAACTGGCACTTGCGCAATCTACGGTGGTTATGTTGAAGATACTTCCTATCTCTCCGTTAACTAACGCCCGGTTGCTGTCCTACGACCTAATTCCTAGGAGTTTCGATATGAAAATAATGTGGCTTTGCCTCGTTGCCCTTACCATTTGTATGACGGGATCAAATGCGTCTGCTAGCTCCGTTAGTTCCACCCTCACTCAAGTGCGCGTCGAAGCTAGCGGGAAAGGTTTTGCTACGTTCGCCGTTAGTATCGGCGGCGGCGCTTCATGTGGGACATCGTTCCCCGCATCATTGGCCTTCGACACAAACACGGCTGCAGGGAGAGCGGTATATGCTCTCCTCCTTAGCGCTAAGAGCACGAATGCAATGGTGACAGCGTACGGTACCGGTAGTTGCTCGACCTATCCCGGTTCCATCGAGGAGTGGTACTACGGTTCCAGCCAATGATCACAATTGCGTCAGATGTAAGGCCTATTGGGCCGTTCAGGTACGCTGCAATCGTCTCGAGGTGTACACCTGACCCGGGACGAGATGCCTCGCTCGGGTGTGAGCCAGCCGCTGCGAGAGTAGTCCTCATTTCTTTGGGCTTCTGACAATATGCGCGCACTATCGCTGTTGCGTCGATCTATCGCGATCGTAATGATGGCCTTCATTCCCTATGCCTATGCCGACAACATGGCGATACGTCCGGAACGACCTACGTCCAATGACCCCATTACAGTACTGGTGGAAGAGATCTGCCCAGCGCTAAATAACTTTAGCGTACTCACGCAAGGGAACACCGTGGTGATAACCCAAAATGTACCCTCGGGTTCATTTAGTGTCGGAAGCTGCACGCTGAGTTATGAACTCGGACGGCTCCCCGCGGGCAGCTACCATTTAGAGTGGTACAAGACGGTCGAAGTCACCCCCGGTGTGAGGGCGCTTATCGGCAGTCTCGATGTCGTTGTGCTACCTGCTGCTCTGGCCGTTCCAGTCGGCGGTTCCATTGCGACATCACTTCTGGTCTTGCTAATGACTATTTGCACTGGACTTTGGCTGCGTTCGGCACGCAGGCAGTTTCGCTCCCGCTAACCTGAGCGTGTTCCCCGCTGTGGCGACAGACCTCCAACTCACGTCCTGCGGTGCGCCCAGCACTGCAGCTAGGTCGAGGGAACGGAGGGAACCCCACCAGATAGATGCGCGTCGTCATCCGCCACCGCCACCGTCCACTGCGTGATGGCATAGGCGCGGGCGTTGGCGCTGTCGAGGAGTTTGCCCGAGAAGCTGGTCAGCGTGCTCGCTTTTGCAAGAGGGTCGTCGTGCGGGGTTGGCTACTGGCTACTGGCTACGGGTAGCCGTGCAGGTCGAGCCGTCATTCCAGCAGGTGCAGCGCCGGAGGACGGGAGGACGGAAGCATGGACGCATTCCTCGTCGGACATTCGTTTAGTCGCGGACGAGGGCGGTTGACGAAGTGCAGTGCTTGGCGAGTGTCCCTGGTTCGCTCATCGTGTCATAGGCATGCAGTTGCGCGTGCTCACGGCCTGAATGTCGTGTGGTATGTGGTGAATCAGTGACTTCGTTAGTGTGCTCAAACCGGCTTGTTGACCGCGGCCAACACAAGCGATCAGGTATTTCGGTCACTGACTCGGCATATACGGCATCCATGCTCGGTGACCATATGAACGTCTTCGAGCAAGCGACGTGATCGTTGTCAACATTGGCGTTCCCCGTAGTATCGGTCGAGTCGCATGTAAGGACGCGAGGACGGCAACGCATATGACGATTGAAACTGGGAGGTGGCTTTACGCTGTTACCTACGTCGCCTTCTGCCGATACGGCAACAGCATTGCTGCAATTTGCCGGTGAACGGTCGCGGGTGCGCCTGCCGCATTCGCTGCCATTCTTCCGGACTCAAGCGGCTGATCCGGAAATTGCGCGTGGTGTGCGCCTCCGTTTGCACCTGTCCGAACATACACTCCGGCTTCAAGGCTTACGACTACACCGTGCCGCTCAGCGGTATTTTCCAGGGGCAGGGGACATATATCACTAGGATCATTGGGGCGCGCTCACAGCTGTAGACCATACGTCCCATGGAAGTCAGGGTGTCGCAGGCGGTTGTCCGCATTACGCGGTTGCTTATCCCATCAAACTTGACGCTAACACGTAACGCCAACGTGGTGCGCCGAGCACCATGCTTTCGAAGCTGCAAGTGGGCGACGCCTATAAATACAAAATACAACAGGCGAGGACCCCAAATACGTGTGACGCAAGATGAATGTCTAGTATTTGCTACGCAAGCTCTGCCGCGGCAGAGCCATCGAACGCTGAGCCGCAAGCTGGGCACTCCGGCATACCGGTACTCGGGCGTAGAATCGACGCAGAACAACCGCGGCCCAACCGCGAAATCGCTCACAGGAGGTGTCATGCAGTTACCGAATCTCGCGGCGCTCCGCACGGCCGTCCGCGCTGCCAGCGTCGCCGTCGCGGCGACATCGATCGCGCTTTGCGGGTTGCTTCCCGCGGCCCACGCCGAGCAGATCGTCGTCTCGAACTACGGCACGTCGCCCAATGGAATGCCGTACGCGGTCGCGATGGAGAAGGGCTACTTCAAGGAGATGGGCGTCAACGTCGATGGGATCCTGTCGTCGGACGGCGGCGGCTCGACGATCCGCAATCTGCTGGGTGGCAAGCTCGCGTTCGGCGAGGCGGCGCCGTCGGCCGTCGTCACTGCGGTGCAGGGGGGCGCGGATCTCAAGGTCATCAGCGGCGATGTCCACACGGTCGCCGAATTCGTGTGGGTGACGATGCCTGCGTCGCCGGTAAAGACGATCAAGGACCTGAAGGGCCAGCGGATCGGATTCACCAATCCGGGGTCGACGAGCGAAGCGCTCGATCACCTGCTGCTCGAGTCGGCTGGCCTCACCGCGGCCGACGCGAAGCTCTCGCGCACCGGCGGCTTCGGCGCGGGTCTCACGCAACTCGAACTGGGCGGCGTCGACGTCGTGCCGATCACCGAGCCGATGTGGTCGGCCAATCCGGGCAAGTATCGAATCATCGTCTCTGCGGCCGACGTATTGCCCGCGTTGTCGAACGTCGTCGGCGTCACCACCGGCGACGCGGCGAAGACGCGCGGCGACTTCATCCGCGGCGTATTGAAGGCGCGGCGCAAGGCGGTCGAGTTCATGTACGCGAATCCAGCGGAAGCGTCGGCGATCATCGCGAAGGCATACAACCTCGAGCCCGCGGTCACCGAGAAGGTTGTCCGGATGCTGCTCGATTCGGGCAAGAAGAGCGGCATTCCGTACTGGGGACCCGGCGACATCCGCATCGACACGATGAACAACATGATCCGCGCGCAGAAGCTGGTCGGCGCAGTGAAGGGCGACGTCGACTGGTCGAAGCTGGTCGATGAATCGTTCCTGCCGGACGATCTGAAGTCGAAGAAGAAGTAGCGCGCCGCGGTGTCATGGAGCACGGTTGCGCGCGGTGACGTCCACCGCTTGTGCCTGACATCGTGAGCGCGCACGTCGAGCTCGATGGCGTGACGCGCGTCTATCCGCCGCGCGCGGGCCGCGCTGCGTTGCATGCGCTCGGCCCGATCGACGTGACGCTCGAGCAAGGCGAATTCTTCGGCGTCGTCGGACCGTCCGGATGCGGGAAATCGACGCTGCTCGACGTCGTCGCCGGACTCGTCGCGCCATCGACGGGGACCGCGCGATTCGAGGGCAAGCCGATCGCGGGCGTCGTTCCCGATGGCATCGGCGTGGTGTTCCAGGAGGACGCGAGCTTTCCGTGGCTGACGGTCCGCGACAACATCGCATTCGGGATGAAGCGCGCGGGAAAGGCCGAGCGCGACATTCGCGACAGCGTCGACTACGCGCTCGCGTTCATGGGCCTCGCCGACTTCGCCGATGCATACCCGGCGCAACTGTCGGGAGGGATGCGACAGCGGGTGTGCATCGCGCGCACGCTGGTGCTGAAGCCCCGCCTGATCCTGCTCGACGAGCCGTTCGGCGCGCTCGACCAGCAGACGCGCCTGTTGATGGGCGACGAGCTCCTGCGGCTGTGGCGCGAGACGGGCGCGACGATCCTGCTGATCACGCATGCGATCGACGAGGCGGCGATGCTGAGCACGCGCGTCGGCGTGATGTCGGCGCGGCCGGGACGGTTTCTCGATGTGATCGAGACGGGGTGGCCGCGCGAGCGGGATAGCACGATCGTTTCGCGTCCGGAATTCGGTGCGCTGACTAGCCGGATATGGACGGTGTTGCGGGAGCAGTCGATGCTGGCTATTGGGGCTCGGTAGCGAGGCGTTCTTAACACAGAGGGCACAGAGGGGAGGCACAGAGGACACAGAGGAAACCGGGCCACGCTTTTCTCTGTGCCCTCTGTGTTTCCTCTGTGCCCTCTGTGTTTGAAAAAAATTCTCGAGCCAACGCTAAACGAATTCAATGCAACGACCAGCACTAATCAGAGCGATCGTAGTCATCGGAGCCCTGGCGACGCTCGAGGTGCTGTGCCGCACCGGCGTCATCTCGAACTTCACGATGATCCCTCCGTCGGCGATCGTCCTCAACCTCGTCGAAATACTCGCCTCGGGAAAGTTCAACATCGACATCGCCGTCACGTTGCGCAACGTCGCGATCGCGATCGCCGCCGCGATGCTCGTCGGCCCGTTGCTCGCGATGCTGCTGTATCAATGGCCAACGCTTCGCCGCATCCTCGATCCGCTGTTCGCGACGTACTACGCGATTCCGGTCTACGCGTTCTATCCGCTGTTGATGGTGATCTTCGGGCTCGGCGACACGCCGCAAATCGCCGTCGGTTTCCTGCTCGCCGTCGTCGCCGTGCTGATCAACACGCTGAACGGACTCGATCGCGTTCCGCCGGTTCTTACGAAGGTCGCGCGAATGCATCGGATGAATCCGATCGCGACGGCGCTGCGCATCCGGCTCCCATTCGCCGCGCCGTACATCTTCACCGGATTCAAGCTCGCGGTCGCCTATTCGTTCGTCGGCGTGATCGGCGCCGAGTTCATCACATCGAGTCGCGGGATCGGCTACGAGATCTCGTACGCGTACAACAACTTCGACAACAAGACGATGTACCCGCTGATCTTCCTGATCCTGGCCATCGTCATCTCCGTCAACCTGCTGCTGTTCGCGTGGGAGCGCAGGCTGCTCGCGCGCCGGAGCGGCTCGTGAGCATGGGAGCGACGCGATGAAACGCTGGCGCGATCCGCTGCTGCTGATTGCGGGCGTGCTCGTGTGCTGGCAACTGTTGTATTGGTACGCCGGCGACGTCGCGCTGACATCGCCCGCGCAGACGTTCGCGCAACTGGCAACGATGCTCGGCGATCCGCGCTTCGTCCCGCATGTTCGCGAGACGGGACTCGCGTTCATCCAGGGATTCGTCATCGCTGCCGGACTCGGGCTGCTGATCGGAACGGCGCTCGGCGCGCATCGATTGAGCGGCGAGGTCGGCGAGCCGATCCTGGTCGCGCTGTATTCGATCCCGAAAGTGACGCTCTATCCGATCATCCTGCTGATCTTCGGGATCGGGATGCCCGCCAAGGTTGCGTTCGGCGCGATCCAGGGCATCGTGCCGGTATCGTTGTTTGCGATGAATGCGATTCGCAACATCCGGCCGGTGTTTCGCCGCACCGCGCGCGTGATGCGGCTCGATGCGCCGGCGCTGGTCGCGCACGTCATCATCCCCGCGGCGCTGCCCGAAATCGTCACCGGTTTGCGCGTCGGCTTCTCGCTGTCGCTGGTCGGCACGCTGCTCGGCGAGATGTTCGGCGCGCAGCGCGGTCTCGGCTACCTGCTGCTGCAGGCGATGGGCGTCCACAACATGCGGACGATCATGGCGGTGACGCTGCTGCTGGTGATTTTTGCGGCGACGGTCAATGCAGTGCTGCTGGGGATCGAGCGACGCTTGCGCGAGCGCGGATAGGGTCCGTCAGCCGAAGCCCACGCCGAGCGATTGCAGTTCCGCGATCGCCGAATCGTCGAAGCCCCAATCGCGTAGTGCGTCGCGACCGCCTTGCCCTCGCTCGGGCGGCGGACGCGTCGCCGCGCCCGGCGTCCGGTCGAAGCGCGGCGCCGGCGCCGGCTGCGTTACACCGCTCAGCTCGACGAACGCTTCGCGCGCGACCGCATGCGGATGAGATCGCGCTTCGCTGAACGAAAGCACCGGTGCGACGCACGCATCGGTCCCATCGAAGATCGCCATCCATTCATCGGACGTCTTGCCCGCGATGGTCGCGGCGAATCGCTGACGCAGCTCGGGCCAGCGCGCGCGGTCCAGCTGCGCGGGGAGCGTCGGGTCATCGGCGAGGCCGAGGCCTTTCAACAGCGCCTTGTAGAACGGCGGCTCGATGGCGCCGACCGCGATGTAGCGGCCATCGCGCGTCGCGTACGTGTCGTACCACGGCGCGCCGGAATCGAGGAAGTTTGCCGCGCGCTCTTCGCTCCATCGCTTCGACGCGATCATCCCGTGGAACATCGCGGCGAGCGTGGAGGCGCCGTCGACCATCGCCGCATCGACGACCTGGCCGCGACCCGACGTCCGCGCCTCGATGATCCCACACGCGATGCCGAACGCGAGCATCATTCCGCCGCCGCCGAAATCGCCGATCAGGTTGAGGGGCGGCACCGGCTTCGTGTCGCTCGACGATCCGACCGCATTGAGAACGCCGGAAACCGCGATGTAGTTGATGTCGTGGCCCACCGCGCGAGCGAGCGGGCCGTGCTGGCCCCATCCCGTCATCCGACCGTAGACCAGACGCGGATTGCGCGCGAGGGCGACGTCGGGCCCGAGGCCGAGCCGTTCCATCACGCCGGGTCGGAATCCTTCGATCAGCGCGTCGGCTTTCTCAATGAGACGCAATGCCGCCTCGATGCCACCAGGCGACTTGAGATCGAGCATCAGCGAGCGCCGCCCGCGCATCATCACGTCGTTCCAGCGCTCGCGCGGAAGGCCCAGCCCCGCATCGGCCTTGCGATCGACCACCAGCACGTCGGCGCCCATGTCGGCGAGCATCATTCCGCAGAACGGGCCCGGCCCGATCGCTTCGAACTCGATGACGCGCAATCCGTTCAGCGGACCCATCGGCTCACATTCCGTCGATGTACCACTTGCCGTTCCGATCGCGCATCATCAGTATCGAGAACCCTTTCTCCGTGCCATCCGCCGAGCGCCTCGACACCTTCATCTCGGCAAGCGAATCGCCGATGATCGAGATGCCGCGTGGAACACCGAGCGTCGACGCGTCGAGCGGCTTGCCGCTTTCGAACAACGCCTGGTAGATCGGTTCGAAGCGCCGCCGGTAATCGGGCGTCAACGCGTCGAACGCGGCATCGCGATCGCGACGTTGCAGCGCATCGATGAATTGCTCGTACGCCTGTTTCGCTCCGAGCGCCGCGGCCTCGGCATCCGCCGCCTGTTGCGGAGTCATCGTCTTCGACTTGCCCGGCTGCGGCTGCCTCGCGGGGGCGGGCTGCGCGGGAGCGGGCGGAGGCGGGCGCACCGTCGACTGCGCGACACCTTCTTCGCAAGGTGCGTCCTGGTACTTCACCTTGCCGGTCGATGGTTCGGCGCACTTGAAGATCGCGCCATGGGACGGGAGCGCCACCGGGGCAATGCATGCAACGCATAGCACCGCGGCGAAGTCGGCAAGTCGCAAGGGCTGCATCGTCATCGGTTGATTCTACGTCACGAATCGAATGCTCGAGATGCGTCGCTCCTGATGCCGGGCCTGCTGCGCAAGATGCGCAAGAAGATCAAGCGACCGACGTCGCGAAGGCGATCGGCCTGTCGAAGGAGTGGTCGACGGCCGCGTGCATGGGACAGATGCAGATGACCGAGCAGCAGGCGCAGGCAGTCGGTGCGCTCTTCGACCTGCCCGACGAAAAACGAAAAGGGCGATCGGGTGAAGATCACGATGAGCGGAAAATTCCTGCCCTACAAATCCTACTGAAGACGGGGTCGGATACAGTCTGACCCCGGGGTCCGAGTGTATCTGACCCCGATGACGACGATGGACAATCAAGCTGGAATCGGCGAGGCTCGCGACTTTCCGGCAAACACCCGCGTCCATGAAGATCGTCCGCATCGAAACGATCAGCCTCGGCGAATTCCCCAATGTCATCTGGATCCGCGTCCACACCGACGCGGGCTTGGTCGGCCTGGGCGAGACATTCTTCGGATCGCAGGCCGTCCATGCCTACGTCCACGAGACGCTGGCGCCCCAGATGCTCGGCCAGGATCCGCTGCGCATCGAGCAGCATTCGCGCAAGCTGCTGCAGAACTACGTCGGGTTCAAGTCGACCGGCGCCGAGATTCGCGGCGCGTCGGCGTTCGACATTGCGTTGTGGGACATCCTCGGCCAGGCGTCGGGGATGCCGCTCTATCAGCTGCTCGGCGGCAAGTGCCGCGACCGCATCCGCGTCTACAACACGTGCGCCGGCTATCGCTACGTGCGCGCGAAAGCGAACTGGGGCACCAACGACTGGGGGCTCGGCCGCTCCGAGGGACCGTACGAGGACCTCGACGCGTTCCTGAACAACGCCGATGACCTGGCCGAGAGCCTGCTCGCCGAGGGCTACACCGGCATGAAGATCTGGCCGTTCGATCACGCGGCCGATGCGACCGGCGGCAACGACATCTCCGTCGCCGATTTGAAGAAAGCGATGGAGCCGTTCGAGAAAGTCCGCAAGCGCGTCGGCGACCGGATCGACCTGCACGTCGAGCTGCATGGCCTGTGGAACCTGCCATCGGCAATGAAGATCGCGCGCGCCATGGAGCCGCTCGAGCCGTACTGGTTCGAAGACCCGATCCGGCCGTCGAACATCGACGCGTTGAAGGCATTCAAGGACTCGACGCGGATCTGGACGACTGCGAGCGAAACGCTCGCGACGCGCTGGTCGTTTCGCGAGGTCTTCGAGAAGCAGGCGGCGTCGGTCGCGATGCTCGACATCGGCTGGTGCGGCGGGTTGAGCGAAGCGAAGAAGATCGCGACGATGGCCGAGAGCTACGAGATCCCGGTCGCGCCGCACGACTGTACCGGGCCCGTGCTGCTCAACGCGTCGGTGCACCTCGCGATCGCGTCGCCGAATGCGCTGGTGCAGGAGGTCGTGCGCGCGTTCTACTTCGGGTGGTATCGCGAGCTCGTCGACGAGCTGCCGCCGCTCGCCAACGGTTTCATCGCTCCCACCGAAGCGCCCGGGCTCGGCATTCGACTGAAACCGGGCCTCGTCGAGCGCCCCGATGCCACCGTGAGGGTGTCGATGGTTTGAGCGTTACAATTGGCTCACAACTATTCCCTTCTGGAGGAGTCCATGGCGACGTTCAAGACGGAATCCATTCGCACCATTGCCCTGGTGGGCCAGAGCCACTCTGGCAAGACGCTGCTGGCCGAAGCGCTGCTCCAGAAGTCCGGCGCGATCGGCGCGATGGGCAGCCTCGAGCGCGGCTCGACGGTATCCGACTTCGATCCGATGGAACGCAAGTACGAGCACTCGCTGTCGTCTTCGGTGATGCACACGACGCACAAGGACACGCGGATCCATATCGTCGACACGCCCGGATTCCCCGACTTCATGGGGCAGGCGATGACCGCGCTCGAAGCGGTCGAGACGGCGGCCGTCGTCATCAACGCGCAAACCGGCATCGGGATGATCACGACGCGGATGATGGACTGGGCGAAGGCGCGCGGGCTCGACCGGATGATCATCGTCAACAAGATCGACGCCGACGACGTCGACCTGCCGGCGCTGGTCACGCAGATCCAGGAAGCCTTCGGCAAGGAGTGCCTGCCGATCAACCTGCCCGCGGGCAACAACACCAAGGTCGTCGACTGCTTCTTCAATCCGTCCGGCGAGTCCGATTTCTCGAGCGTCGAAAAGGCGCATCGGGCGCTGATCGACCAGGTCGTCGAAGTCGACCCGAAGTGGCTCGAGAAGTACATGGAAGACGGCGACGTCGACCCGTCGCAATTGCACGAGCCGCTCGAGCAGGCGATGCGCGAAGGCCATCTCGTGCCGATCTGCTTCGTCTCCGCGCGCAACGGCGCTGGCGTGGCCGAGCTGCTCGACGTGATCGTCAAGCTGATGCCGAATCCGACCGAGGCCAATCCACCGCACTTCCTGAAGGGCGAGGGCGACGCAGCGAAGCCGCTCGCTGACGTCGCGCCCGATCCGTCGAAGCACGTGCTGGCGCATGTGTGGAAGGTGAGCGTCGATCCTTACGTCGGTCGGCTCGGCGTGTTCCGCATCTGGCAGGGCACGGTGACGCGCGACAGCCAGCTCTATATCGGCGACGGGCGCAAGCCGTTCAAGGTCGGTCACCTGTTCCTGCTGCAGGGCAAGGACCACGTCGAGGTAAACCAGGCGTTCCCCGGCGACATCTGCGCGGTCGCGAAGGTCGACGAGATCGTGTTCGACGCCGTGCTTCACGATGCGGCCGAGGACGATCACATCCACCTCGAGCCGCTCAGCCTGCCGAAGCCGATCTACGGCCTGGCGATCGAGGCGAAGAAGCGCGGCGACGAGCAGCGGCTGCACGACATCATGGCCAAGCAGATCGCCGAGGATCCATGCCTCAAGGTCGAGCACATCGTCAACACCAACGAGACGGTGCTGTACGGACTCGGCGAGTTGCACCTGCGCGTCGTCCTCGAGCGGATGATGGAGACCTACAAGATCGAGGTCGCGACGCGGCCGCCGAAGATCGCGTATCGCGAGACGATCACCGCGCAAGCCGAAGGTCATCACCGGCACAAGAAGCAGTCGGGCGGCGCCGGGCAGTTCGGAGAAGTGTTCCTCAAGGTCGAGCCGCTCGAGCGGGGGCAGGGATTCGAGTTCGTCGATCGCGTCAAGGGCGGAACGATCCCGACGCAATTCATACCGGCGGTCGAGAAGGGCATCCGCCAGGTGCTCGAGCAGGGTCCGCTCGCGGGTTATCCGGTGCACGACGTCCGCGTGATCGTGTACGACGGCAAGCATCATCCGGTCGACTCGAAGGAAATCGCGTTCGCGACGGCGGGCAAGAAGGCGTTCATCGACGCGATGATCAAGGCGCGGCCGATCATGCTCGAGCCCGTCGTCAACATCGAGATCACCGTGCCCGAGAACAACATGGGCGACATCACCGGCGACCTGTCGTCGAAGCGCGGACAGGTCAGCGGCACCAACAGCGTCGCGTCGGGAACGGTGACGATCGCGGGACAGGTGCCGTTATCGGAGCTGTCGGGCTACCAGACGCGGCTCAATTCGGTGACGGGCGGACACGGCAGCTACACCCTCGAGCTGTCGCATTACGATGCGGTGCCGCCGACGGTGCAGCGCGATTTGATGGCGGCGTACAAGCCGCGGCCGGAAGAGTGATCAGCCCCCCTCTGCCGACGGGAGAGGGGTAACCTCGACAGCCGCGCGTGCGCGAGCTATCGCGAGGTCGAGCTCCGACTGGACAGCCGAGCCTGTCTCTCGCGCGATCCTTTCGGCTTCACCCAATGCTTTTCGCGCAGTGTCCACGTCGCCGGCGAGGCATTCGGTCTCCGCGCGCGCAGCCTGCAGGATCGCGACGCTGAACCAGTCCGAAGCCTCGCGCAGCAACGATTCACCGGTGCGAAAGCATTCCCGGGCGGCGTCGAACTCGCGCTGACGACCGTGCAGCCGACCGAGGTATCCGAGAAATTGCCCCTCCTGCCGCCGATCGCCCAGCTCGTGCGCGATGTCGACGGCGCCTGCGTAGTGCTCGCGCGCTTCGTCGAGTCGCCCGAGGCTTTCGCACGCTGCGCCGACATTGCACAGCGCCACGCATTCGAGTCGCACGTTCCCCATCTCGCGCGCGATCGCGAGCGCGGCCGAGCCGCTGTCGTGCGCCATGTCGAAGCGTCCTTGGACCTGATGCAGCATGCCGAGATTGCCGCGGGCGTTTCCTTCGAGGCGCCTGTTTCCCGTTCGCCGCGCCGCGTCGATTCCGGCTTCCATCTGGATCCGGGCTTCGTCGCCCATGCCGAGCAGTCCGAATGCCACCGCGAGATTGCCGAGTATCGAGCCTTCGAGGTCGCCGTCTTCCGCTTCGCGAGCAATTGCCAGCGCGGACTGATAACGATCGACGGCTTCCTGCAGGCTGCCCTCGAAATGGTAGAAGCAGCCGATCCTGGCCAGGGCGCGCGCCTCGAGTTGGCGGTCGCCGATTTCCGATGCGATGGCAAGCGCTTGCGTCGCGTGGGCGAGCGCATCGTCGAGCCGTCCGCCCAGGAGCGCGGCGAATGCCATTCCTTCGAGGGCGCGCGATTCGCGTGGACGATGTCCGGCGCGTCGCGCGCTGGCGAGCGAGCGCTCGTAATGCACGTAGGCCTCGGCGTCCTTGCCCGATTCGTTGAGCGCGGCCGCTTCGACCCATTCGGCGAGCGCGGCGTCTGCATCGTCGAGCCCGGGTGTCGCGCGAACTGCCGCGGCAAGCTCGATCCCGACGCGAAAAGGTCCGCGCATTCGAAGCCCTGCCCATGCGCGGTCGAGCGCCGCCGCCGCGACGCCCGCATCGCCTCTCGTCGCCGCGCGCCGGCACGCGACGATGAAGTTGTCGAGCTCGACGCTGTCTTCGGCAGTCGCGAGACTGCGGTCGGCTGCTGCGAAGTACCCGCCATGCCGGATCTCGGCGGCAAGGCGCGCCGACGGTCCGCTGCCCGGATAGCGGCCAACGCTGCGCAGGTGCTCCGCGGCATATTCCTTGACCGACACCAGCAGGTCGAATCGCATCCCGCCCTGGCCGACCGGGCGGACCAACGATTTCTGCACCAGCGACTGCAGCGCATCCATTGCGAGCGGCGCGTCGTCGTGAGCGGACAGGTCGATCACCGCCTCGACCGACTCCAGCGTGAATCCGCCTTCGAACACCGAGAGTTGCGCGAGCGCGTCGCGTTCGGGCATCGCCAGCAGATCCCACGACCAGTCGAGGACCGCGCGCAACGTCGCCTGGCGATCCTGGCGAGCGCCGACCGACGACAGCAGCTTGAACCGTTCGCTCATTCGCGCAAGCAGCGTCTTCGGCGCCATCACGCGAACGCGTGCGGCAGCGAGCTCGATCGCGAGCGGAAGGCCGTCGAGCAGGTTCACGAGACGCGCGATCGAGGATGTGTCTTCGCCTCGAGGGCAATAGTCCGGCTGCGCCGATTCGGCGCGGCGCAGGAACAGCGTGACCGCGTCTTCGGTGTGCAACGGCGACAACGCCATCACCTGTTCGCCCTTGAGCCCGAGCACTTCGCGCGTCGTCACGATGAACCGCGCGTCGGGTGCGCGGTTCAGCCACTGGCTCACCGTCTCGTCCGCATGTCGAACGACCTGCTCGAAGTTGTCGAGGATGACGAGGCATCGACCGTGACCGGCGATCGCGTGCCCGAGCTGCGTGAGCGGATCGTCCTTGCCGAGCGGCACGCCGAGCGCCTGGGCGACGGCGAACGCGATGCCATCCACGCCGCGCGCCTGCGAAAGGTCGCAGAACCACACGCCGCCGGGATAGTCACCGAGCCACGTCCATCCAAAGCGCGTCGCGAGGCGCGTCTTGCCCGTTCCGCCGATGCCGAAGACGGACACCAGGCGCGTGCCGGAATCGAACCGGCGCGCGATCTCGTCGAGCGACTCGCGACGTCCGACGAACGCGTCGCGCTCCGACGGAAGATTGGTGCGGATGTTGCGGACCGGGAACCATGCGTCGTCGCGGCGGACGACGCGGTACGCCTTCGGGCCGTCGTCCGGTGGAATGAACGCGGCGTTCGCTTCACCGACCTCGAACAGCTCGACCGGCTCGGCAATGCCCTTCAGTCGCCAGTGTCCGTGAGACTCGACGCGATACGGGGGAGCGCTGCGATCGGCCAGCGCAGCGTGCGCGTCGGCAGTCATCAGCGTCTGGCCGCCATTTGCGATCGCCATGATCCTCGCCGCGATTGCCTTCGGCGCGCCATCGACCTCCAGGGGCTTCGCACCGCGCGCGATGTCGGCTGCGCAGTTCTCGCGCAGCACGACGGTCCCGACGTGAAGCCCGGCGCGCGCCGCAAGCGGCGGGTCGAGCGAAGCCAGCGCCCGGTGATAGGCAATTGCAAATTCGACGGCGTCGGCCGCAGCGTCGAAAATCATCAGCATGCCGTCCGTCTTGTCGATCTCGCGCCCGCGCCACGCGGCGAGCAGGTCGCGCGCACAGCGGTCGTGCGCCGTCCACAGCTCCGCGGTCGCCGTTGGGCCCATGGTCTCGGCCAGCGCCGTGCTGTCGACAACGTCGGTCAGCAGCAACGCAAGCTCGGTTTTCATCTCCGTCGAAGCAAACGAGCGAGCGCTCAACCCTCCGCGATGCGCCGAAGCGTCTCCCCGGCCCGCTCGCACTGCTGACGTGTGACGTCCAGATGCGTAACGGCCCGCACCGTCCGCGACCCGAATGCGAACAGCAGCACGCCCTGTTCCTTTGCCTTCGAAACGAACGTCGCTGCATCCGGCGCGCCATCCTTCAGCGAAAACACCAGGATATTCGTCTGCACCGTCGCCAGGTCGAGCGCTATGCGCGGACTCGCGGCCAGGGTCTCTCCGATGATCCGGGCATTTGCATGATCCTCGCCCAGGCGATCGAGATTGTGCTCGAGCGCATACAAACCCGCCGCGGACAGGATCCCCGATTGCCGCAACGCCCCGCCCATCATCCGGCGATACCGCGAGCATCGCGCGATCAACTCCTTCGACCCCGCAAGCACCGACCCGCCCGGCGCGCCGAGCCCCTTCGACAAGGCCACCGAGACGAGGTCGAAAGGCTTCGACAGATCGGCCAGCGTCCGCTTCGACGCAACCGCCGCGTTCCACAATCGCGCGCCGTCGAGGTACGTCGCGATGTTGTTGGCCTTCGCCGCGGCGCAGATCCGCTCCGCCTCTTCCTGCGGAAACACGATTCCGCCCATCCGGTTCTGCGTGTTCTCGATCGACACCAGCGTCGTCGGCGGATACAGGATGTGACCCTGGATCTTGCGCGCCGCCATGAACTCGTCGACGGTGAAGACGCCGCGATTGCCGATCTCCGTGATCTGCACCCCCGAGTTCGCGGCAGCGCCGCCGGTCTCGTGCCATCCGAGATGGGACTCGCGGCTCGCGATCACGTCGTCTCCCGGCCGCGTCAGGGTGCGCACCGCGACCTGGTTGGTCATCGTGCCGCTGGGAAAGAAGAGGGCCGCCTCCTTGCCGAGCATCGACGCGATCCGTTCCTGCAGCAGGTTCGTCGTCGGATCCTCGCCGTACTGGTCGTCGCCCACCGGGGCGCGTGCGATGGCGTCGCGCATCGGCTGCGACGGGCGCGTGACGGTATCCGAACGCAGGTCGATCGGTGCGGTCGAGCTCATTTGAAATCCCTCCTCGGGCAACTGGCGGGCACCGTCTTGTCGAGCGAGGCGCCTCGTTAAACGGGTATTATCGCCCGCCGGGTCAACGAAGTTTCCAGGAGAGCGCAATGAATCGAATCGATGAATCCCGCCGCCACGCATTGATGCGGTTGGCGGCCTTGCCCGTCGCCCTGCTGGCCGGCGCGACCGCGGCCAACGTCGTCCTCGCGCAGGCGACGCCGCACCGGAGCAAGCTGCTGATCCAGGTCAGCGACAACGATTCGAAGAAGTGGGCTCTCGCGCTCAACAACGCGAAGAACGTCCAGCAGGACCTCGGGCGTGACAACGTCGACATCGAGATCGTCGCGTACGGTCCCGGGATCGGGATGCTCAGGATGGATTCCGAAGTCGGCGGCCGCGTGACCGAAGCGATGAAGGATGGCGTCGCCGTCGTCGCGTGCGAGAACACGATGACCAACCAGAAGATCTCGAAGGACGACATGCTGCCGAAGATCGGCTACGTGAAGGCGGGCGTCACCGAGATCATGGCGAAGCAGCAACAGGGCTGGTCGTACATCCGCCCTTGAGCGGCTTCACAAGTGACAAATAGTCACCAATAGTCAAAGGGCCCCGCTGACAAGGGGCCCGGACCTTCGCTTCACTGCTGCCGCCGGTGGCGGCGGTACGACTATCGGTAAGGCCGCGGCTCCGGCCGTTCGGTCGGCGCTTCCATCGGGCCGCGCCTGGAATCCCTGCGTTCCATCGGTCCCCTCCAAGGTTAGTCGATGCGACTGGCGATTCAACGGCCGATGTTACTCCCGCATTGGTGCGTTTGAAAATACCGCTGGTCAAAAAATGTGCAACGCTCGCGCGCGATCAGGGCTTGGAACCCGCGCACATCACGACGCCTTCGCCCGCCCACGAGGCGAGCATCATCTGGTAATACACCGAGGAGAACGTCGTGAAGCGGTGGTTCGAGTCCTCGCGCTTGCCGTTCACGGATTCGCCCTGGTGCTTGTTGTAAAGACGATAAATCGGGAACGGCGCGTCGACCGGGCACACGCCGTTGACGGGCAGATACGCCGCAAACGCCGTCTCCTCGTAGTTCCATCGCGGCTGCGATGCCGGTATCTGCGCGGCGAGCTGCTTCAGGCCCGCGCATTCGCCCGGATCGGCCGTGTAGAAATGGCTGTTCGGGCCGGGGTTGACCGAGCCATAGAAGCGGCAGACAGGCGAAGTGCCTGCGAGCGCCACGGCGCGGTCCAGCGCGAAGTAGTCGTCGCCGGTCGGGAGGAATCCCGACGTCGGCGTCAGCGACGCGGCTTCAGCGGCCGACGCGGTACGGAAGTAGTGATCGAGTCCCGCGTTGTAGAACTCGTAGACGCGCGATGGTGACGGCTTCGCCATGCGGAAATAAAACGGCGTCGTCTTCGTCTTCCCGCCGTACGTGACGGCCAGCGACCACTTGCCGGCCGGCTCCGATGCCGGGATCGTCCGCGAGATGAACGCAAATCCGCTCGGCGAATAGGAAGTCACCCCGACCGTGCCGTTGGTGTACTCGATGCCATCGGGCCGGCGCAGCGAGAACAGCACCTGGTCGCCCGGCTCGCGGTCGCGGATGATCGCCATGAAGTGGTGCGTCACGGCGGCCTGCGCATACAGGTCGGGCTGCACGTAGTCGGCGGCGGTCTCCGGCGCCGCGACGTTGTCGACGCACGCCGTCGTCGTGTTGTCGGTGGTCGGGACGGTCGAGGTCGGCATCAGCAGCAGGATCTCCTTGGAGATGTACGGCTCCTGCGATTTCCACAGCGAAACGCTCGTCGTCGGATTGCAGGCGCCGAGCCACGGATCGACGACCGCGTTCGCCGCGTTGCGCACCTCGAAGTGCAGGTGCGGCCCCGCGGAGTACCCGGAGCTGCCGACCGTCGCGAGGTATTCGCCCTCCGCCACCGCATCGCCGACGTTCTTAGTCGTCGCCGACCCCGTCTTGATGTGAAAGTAGATCGCGACCGAGCCATCCGCGTGCTGCACGGAGATCACGTTGTTCTTTAGCGGCTGCGAGAACAGAACGGTGAGATCGCCGCACGAGCGGTCAGGATTGGCGTCGTCCTTGAACGCGATGATGCCCGGCGCCGCCGCGACGACGAGGACCTGCTGCGTGTCCATCTTGTAGAAGCCGCGTGGCCCCATGCTGATGTCGGTGCCCTTGTGTCCTCCGTTGACGCTCGAGGTGTCGTAGCTGCGTCCGCCGCAGCTGAAATCCCTGGCCGAGCCCGCAACCGGATCCTGGTCGATGTAAAAGGAGACGACATGATCGAGGAACTCGGGCCGGCCGCTCGCGAGCCGCGTCGGCCATGAAAATCGCACGGCCAGGTCGGCTTCCGTTGCCTTGGTCGTGTCGAGCGGGGCGATACGGCCCAGCGCCTCGAGCTGCCGCAGGTTCGACTGGATCCCGCTCCACACCCGCTGCTGCTCCGACTCGGGGATGGCGTCGCGAGGGGATTCGAACGTCCCCGAGCCGCCATTGGCATCGACGTGATCGATCGTCAGCTGGGCGATGGCCGGCTGCAAGCCCGCGAGCGCGAAGAGAAAGGACGCGGCGGTCCGGCCAATGAAACGCATCGAATGCTCCGGGCACAGTTGGTCGAGTGACGACCCCCGAAGCGTACCGAAGCGTGCCCGATCGCGCTACAGGATGACGCTACTGAACACGTGACCGGCGAGACTATCGGCGCGGACGCACCGGCTGGTCGTTCTCGGAGATGTACACCTCGACGCGACGGTTGAGCGCTCGATTGGTGTCGCTGTCGTTGGCCGCGATGGGGAAGTCCTTGCCGTATCCGATCGCCGTCATCCGGTCCGCGCCGATGCCGAGCATCGCGAGCTCGCGGCGGATCGATTCCGCGCGGCGAGTCGACAGCTGGTCGTTGTAGGCAGCGGAGCCGACGTTGTCGGTGTGGCCTTCGATCAGGATCTTGCGCTCCGGATACTGCTTCAGGAAGTCGGCGAGCTTAGCGAGCCGTGCCTGCGCCGTCGGACGGACCTCGGCGCGATTGAACTCGAAGAGCACGTCGCCGAGCGTGACGACGCGGCCGCGATCGACTTTCGTCGCCTCGAGGTCGGCGAGCCGACGCTGCAATTCGGCGGCACGGGCTTCGGCGGCCTGCGCCTGCAACCGCGACGCTTCGGCCTCGCTCTGCGCAGCCGCCGCCTGGTTTTGCGCGGCCTGCGCCTGTGCCTGCGACGCCGCAGCCATCTGGTTTGCCTGCGCGGCCTGCGCGCGCATCGCGGCCGCCTGTTGCTGCGCGAGTGCCGCCTGCTGCGCGGCTGCCGCGGCCTGCGCGCGTTGCGATTCGGCATCCGCGCGCGCGGCCTGTGCCTCGAGCGTCCGCATGTCGGCGCGTGCGCGCTCGCGATCGACCTCGGCGGTCTTGATTGCGGCTTCGTCGGTCTTCGCCGCGGCGAGCGCCATTGCCGTTTCGGCAC
>JADMIO010848974.1_pt1 | contig 31969 bp, 42 predicted proteins | sample 8958161 | NCBI WGS metagenome assembly JADMIO01 (sample SAMN16585339, study PRJNA669376) | soil metagenome | isolation source: Crop rotation soil | place: USA: Cullars Rotation, Alabama | collected 2011
CTTTCCCGCCCCCGCCACCACCACCCTGCTGCTGCTTGCCGATGCGGCCCGACAGGTTGATGCCGATGCGGATGCGCGAGGCTTTCTCGTTGTAGAACGTGACCGGCCGCTCATCGATCGAGACGAGGTTGCCGAACGCGTCGCGCTGCACTCGGCTGGGGAACGCCGCCTCGATGTCCGGCGTCAGGACCGGGAACGACGCGGTCACGTTGTCCGAGTTGTTGTGGAAGTATTCGAGCTGGATGCTCGAGCGGTCGAACAGCGGCAACTGGTACGACAGCCCCAGCTTGAGGTCGCGCTGCGTCTCGCGCTTGAGGTCGGGATTGCCACCGGTGATGATGTCGGCGTTGACCGTCTGCGACTTGGTGAAATCGTACACCGGTACGTTGAAGTTGACGACGATCGGCGCGCCGAGCTGGCTCAGGCCGGGCGCCGCATCGCGCACGATATAGCTCGCTTGCGCATTGAGCTTTTCGGTGATGCCCCAGTTGAGACCCGCGCTCCAATTGGTCAGCGTGCCGAAGTCCGACAGGTGGTCGACGCCGGCGCTGAAGTTCGCAGTTACGTCGCCGATCGCGTCGAGAAAGCCTTCGCGCCGGCTGGTGATCGGGACCGACAGGTTGATCCCGCCATTCAGGTTGCCGCGCGTCAGCTTGGTCTGCACCGTGGTGTTGCGCGTGTCGGTGCTGTTGATGTGATCCCAGTCGAAGCCGGCGTCGAGCGTGACCGAAACGTCGCCCCCTGGCAGGTGGATCGGGTGGCCGATAGCGGTGAACTTGCTCGAGGCGCTGCTGGTCTTGCTCTCGGCGACGTTGAACCCGGGATAATCGATGCCGGTAATCGGCGTGTCGATCGGGACCGTGCCGGCCAGCACCTGCGCCTGCAGAGCGCTGGCGTCGGCCTGGCGGTCGAACTTGCTGGTATTGTCGGCATAGCTGGCATCGACCGTGCCGGTCAGCTGCCAGTCGCCGGCGTGAGCGTTGAGCGTGCTGCCGAACGAATAAGTGTCGGTGCGGGTGTGGCTCGCCAGCGGAAAATTCGTGCCATACGTGCGCAGCGCGGTGTCGCCGGCCGGATCGGTCAGGAACACTTCGTTCAGCCCCGAGAACGACAGGCTGTCGTTGCGCTCTGCCGTGCCGTTGACGCTCAGCGAGGCGCCGGAATCCCCCAGCCCCTTGGTCCAGTTGCCGGTCAGCTGATAATCGCTGCTCTTGGCCACCAAAGTGCGGAATGCCGCCGGATCGGGATCGCTGGCGAAAGTGCGGCTGACGGTCTGGACGATATCCCGCTCGGCTTCGGTCAGCGGCGTGGTGTGATTGTACTTCAGATCGAAGTTCAGCCGGCCCTTGCCGGCGATATTGAGGTAAGTGCCCTCGAGCCCGACGTTCGAAGTCCCGCCGTCCTCCGGCTGGCCATACTTGCCCTCGACGCTGCGGCTGGTGAAGTTGTCCTTGAGGATGAAGTTGATCACCCTCTGGTCGGGCGGGAAGCCGTAGCGTTGCGCGACTTCTTCCGGCAGCACCTGGACCCGCTTGATCGCCTCGGGCGGAAACGACTGCATCTCGCGGAAGCTCGACACCCGCAGGCCGTTGACCAGGAACACCGGGCGCCCGTTGCCGCGGCCGCGGCCGCTACCGAGTTCGGTCGACAGCTGCGAGACGAGGTCGGCCAGCGAACTGGCGCCGTAGGAGGCGATATCCTGCTCGTTGAGTTCGACGATGGGCGGCTGCGGTGCCTGGACTTCGCCCTTCAGCGCGTTGGCGATGACGACGATCTGGTTCTCGTCGTCGGCCGAGGTGGTCTGGTCGACCACGGGGGCCGCCTGCGGCGTCCCCTGCTGCGCCGGCGCCGCGGCCTGACCAGCGCCGGTCGCTTCCTGGGCGACGGCGGGAAAGGCGAGCGCAGCAGCAATCGCTGCGGTGCTGGCGGCGAGGTGAATTCGCAAGACTTGGTACCTTCTCGTTATTGTTAAACTACCAGTCCCCCGTGGCGCGCCCTATGTCCGGACATAGTCAACCGGGCAAGCCGGGCGTGGTAATAAAGTGTCGCAATGTATCGCGACTTAACTGCCGCCGCGGCGGCCCGGGCGGGCGAGGCTTTCCTTTTGCCCCGCCCGCCGCTATGGCGCGCGGCCATGCAAAAGCACGAAGGCGGATATTGATCCTTATGGCGAAAGAAGAACTCCTCGAAATGCGCGGGAAGGTGGTCGAATTGCTGCCCAACGCGATGTTCCGGGTAGAGCTCGAAAACGGCCACAAGATCATCGGTCACACCGCCGGCAAGATGCGCAAAAACCGCATCCGCGTGCTCGTCGGCGACGAGGTGCTGGTCGAACTGACCCCTTACGACCTTTCCAAGGGCCGCATCACCTACCGCTTCATGCCCGGTCGGGGCGGCCCGGGGCCGCAATAAGCCGGCCGGCGCGTGGCGGCGCCTTCCCTGATCCTCGCTTCGGCCAGCCCGCGGCGGCGCGAATTGATCGCGCGGCTGGGCCTTGAGCCGGCGCGCGTCGTTCATGCCGACATCGACGAGACGCCGCAGAAGGGCGAGTTGCCGCGCGACTATGCGATGCGGATGGCGCGCGAGAAGGCAGCCGTTGCCGCAGATGAGACTGCCTTCGTGCTCGCCGGCGACACGGTTGTGGCGGTCGGGCGGCGCATCCTTCCCAAGGCGGAGGATGAGGGGACGGCCCGTCGGTGCCTGCAACTACTCTCGGGACGCCGCCATCGGGTGCTTTCCGCCGTAGCCTTGCGGGCGCCGGACGGCACGCTGCGCGAGCGGCTGAGCGAAACGCAAGTGCGCTTCAAGAGCCTCTCGCCGACCGAGATCGCCGCGTACCTCGCCGCCGGCGAATGGCACGGCAAGGCCGGGGGTTATGCCATTCAGGGCAGCGCCGAGGGCCTGATCGCATGGATTTCAGGCAGCCATTCGGGTGTCGTCGGCCTGCCGCTGTTCGAGACGCGGGCGCTGCTGAAAGCCGCGGGGTTCGCCGTTGGCTGAGTGGCTGGTCGAGGAAGGCATCGGCGAAGAGCGCGCGCTGCTCGTCGAAGGCGATCAAGTTCTCGCGGCGAAGCTCCATTGGCCCGGCGGGCTTGCGCCGGGCCAGGTCGAGGATGCCGTGCTCACGCGCTTCGATCCAGCCCGCCGTCGCGGCGTCGCGCGCTTCGAAAACGGCGAGGAGGCGCTGGTCGACAAACTCCCGGCCGGCAGCCGCGAGGGCGCGCCGATCCGCCTCGAGGTGACCCGCGCAGCCATCGCCGAGCGCGGCCGCCTCAAGCTCGCCCAGTCGCGCCCGATCGACAAGCCACCGCACACCGCGCCGTCGCCGGCACAGCAGCTCGCCGGTCAAGGGCAGGCCGTGCGCGCGGTACGCCGGTTTCCCGCCGGCCTGTGGGAAGACGTCTGGACCGAAGCGTGGTCGGGCGAGGTAGCGTTCGCCGGCGGCACGCTACTGTTCTCGGTCACGCCGGCGATGACGCTGGTCGATATCGACGGTAGCGCAGCCGCGGCCGCCCTGGCGCGCGACGCGGTCGGACCCCTCGCCGCGGCCATTCGCAAGTTTGACCTCGGCGGCTCGATCGGGATCGATTTCCCTACCCTTGAGTGCAAGGGTGATCGCCGCGCGATCGATGCCGCGCTCGACGAGGCGCTGCGCGACTGGCCTCACGAGCGCACGGCGATGAACGGGTTCGGCTTGGTGCAGCTGGTCGCCCGGCTTGAGCGCCCGTCGCTGCTGCATCGTCTGAGCCTCTCGCGACCCGGAGCCGCCGCGCGCTTCCTGCTGCGAAGCGCGGAGCAGGTCGAGGAGCCCGGCGCCTTGCTGCTGACCGCCCATCCCGCGGTGGTCGCCAAGCTCGGCGAACCATGGCTCGCCGAACTGGCGCGGCGGAGCGGGCGCGAGGTGCGCGTAGCCCAAAACGCCGCTCTTGCGCTCGACGGCGGCTTCGCGCAGGCGGTGCCACGATGAGCAAGGTCTGCCCGATATGCCGCAAGGCTCGTTCCGAGAAATACGCGCCGTTCTGCTCGGAGCGCTGCCGCGACCGCGATCTCGCCAACTGGTTCAACGAAGGCTACGCGGTGCCCGGGCCGCCGGCCGCGCCCGAGGACCTGGTGCGCGAGGACGACGATTGATACCTCTTGCCAACCGCGCGCCCTCTCGCCATAGGCGCGCTTCCAGCCGCTCGCCGGTCTTACACGACCGCCGCCGCAGCGATGCCCAGGTAGCTCAGTTGGTAGAGCACATGACTGAAAATCATGGTGTCGGTGGTTCGATCCCGCCCCTGGGCACCATTGCTGGCCCCGCTGCGTGACATCGCCATTCGACGGCTTCGAATCGTGCCGATGACGACGATCGCGATCATCGGCGCGGGGGCGATGGGCTCCGCAATCGGCCGCCGCCTGGTCGAACATGGCGCTACCGTGCTCACGCGGCTTGACGGCCGCAGCGGCGCCAGCACCGAACGCGCTGCCAAGGCAGGAATGCGCGACGCCTCGTTCGAGGAGCTCTCCCGAGCGTCGATGATCCTGTCGGTGGTGCCGCCGGCCGCTGCCGGCGACGTGGTCGAGGAACTGGCGCCTTTGTTCGCCACGGCCGATCCGCCGCCATTTTGCGACGCCAACGCCTGCAATCCGCAGACCAAGCAGCGGCTGGCAGCGCGTGTCGCCGAACTCGGTGGCAGGATGGTCGACGGTGCAATCATTGGCCCGCCGCCGTCCGACGCGGCCGATCCGCGGCTCTATCTCAGCGGCGACAGAGCTAGCGAGATTGCCTTGCTGGGCCGCTTCGGGATCGACGCCCGGGTGCTCAAGGGCTCGCTGGGCGCCGCCGCCGCGCTGAAGATGTGCTACGGGGGGATCAACAAGGGCGGCATCGGCCTTGTCGCGGCGCTGCTGCTTGCCGCCGAGCGACACGGCGCGGCGCAGGACCTGGTTGCGGAGTTCGCGATCAGCCAGAAACCGCTGCTCGAGCGCAGCCGCCGGCAAATCCCCGACATGTATCCCAAAGCCTGGCGCTGGGATCCGGAGATGGAGGAAGTCGCGGCGTTCCTCGAGCACGACGACCCGGCGGCAGCGGCAATCTGGCGCGCGCTTGCCCGCTTCTATGCCGAGCGCGCCGCGGCTAACGAAGCAGGGAACGAATTACCCAAGCTCGAAGCGATTCTCGCCTCCTGAGACAACGAAAGGACCCCTCTCATGGCCCGCATCCTGGTGCTCTACTATTCGTCCTACGGCCACATCGCAAAGATGGCCGACGCGGTCGCCGAAGGGATCCGCGGCGCCGGCCATGACTGCGAGATTCGCCGCGTCGCCGAAACCGCGCCGGCCGAAGTCGCCAAGGCTGCAGGGTTCGTTGCGGATCGCAGCCACCCCGAGATCGAGGGCATCAACTCCCTCGCCGATTACGACGGCCTGGTGATCGGTGCGCCGACGCGCTTCGGCCGCATGCCGAGCCAGATGGCCTCGTTCCTCGATCAGGCCGGCGGGCTATGGTACACGGACGCGCTGGTCGGCAAGGCCGCCGCCGCCTTCACCTCGACCGCTGCGCAACATGGCGGGCAGGAGACGACGCTGTTCTCGATCCTCACCAACCTGCTGCACTTCGGTTGCACGATCGTCGGGCTCGACTACGGCTTCAAGGAGCAGAACGGGGTCGATGAGGTGCGCGGCGGATCGCCGTATGGCGCGACGACGATCGCCAACAACGACGGCTCGCGCCTGCCGAGCGAGCACGAGCTCAACGGGGCACGCTACCTCGGCAAGCGGGTGGCGGAGACGGCGGCGAAGCTGATCGCCTAGCCGCCGCTCCTCGGGTCACGCAGCCCGCATTCGATCGCCTTGGGCCGAGGCCTCGGCTTCGGCCTCGGCGAAGTCGTGGGCATAGCGGCGCGCCAGCACCAGCTCCCCTCCGCGCGCGCGGCAGAACGTCGGCCGCACCTCGCCGGTCTGGCGGAAGCCGAGCTTGCGCAGCACGCGGCCCGAAGCCGGGTTGTCGACGTAATGCCCGGCCAGCACCCGGCGATGCCCCAGAGAGCGCGCGACCTCGAGCGCGCTGCGGCCGGCCTCGGTGGCGTAGCCCCGCCCCCAGTGGTCCCGCGCAATCCAATAGCCGAGCTCGAGCTCGCCATCGACCTCCTTGAAGCCGACGGTGCCTACGATCGGCGCGCCCTTGGCGTCCGGGAGGGTGATGACGAAGCGCGGGGCGCGGGCATCGTTGGGCATGGCGCAATAAGCCTCCGCGTCAGTCAGATGATACGGCCACGGGGCGCTCGCCAGCATGGCGACCACGCCAGCATCGCAGATGCCTTCGTAGATCTCCCGGCTATCTTCCGGGAAAGCCGGCCGCAGGAACAGCCTTTCGCTCCGGTAGAACATTTGCCTTCACTCCCTCGGGCCTCCGCGTGCCCACTATCGGGCGCACGTGACGGCCATGTTGCGAGGGAGACTAAAAAAGGGAGACGGGGTGGCCCATCTCCCTCGACTTGCCGGATTGTTCGCCCGGCAGGGCCATCCCGATGGATGACCCTGTGCTGGTCATCCGATGTTATTCGGCTGCTTGCGCCATAATGTCGACCGACACGTATTTGCGGCCGAGCTTGCCATCGTGGAATCGCACGCGGCCGTCGGTGAGCGCAAAGAGGGTGTGATCCTTGCCGAGGCCGACGTTGGCGCCCGGGTAGACCTTGGTCCCGCGCTGGCGCACGATGATGTTGCCGCCGACCACTTCCTGGCCGCCGAACTTCTTCACGCCGAGGCGACGGCCGGCCGAATCGCGACCGTTGCGCGAGCTACCGCCTGCTTTCTTGTGTGCCATCTCGAACTACTCCGAACTTACTTCTTCGCGGCGGGCTGCTTGGCCGCCGCGGGCTTCTTGGCTGCGGGCTTCTTCGCAGCCGGCTTGTCGTCGGCCTTGGCAGCGGTGGCGGCCTTCTTGACCGGTTCCGCCTTCTGGGCCTTGGTTTCCTTCTTCGTGTCGACGCCCTTGGCCGGCTCGTCCTTCACAGCTTCGGTGTTGGCGACCTTGGCCGGAGCTTCTGCCTTAGGAGCGGTCTCGGCCTTCGGCGCGGCTTCCTTGTTGGCACTACGTGCCTGCTTCGCATCCGGCGCAGCGGCTTTCTCAGCCTTCGAGTCGCCGACCTGGACGATGCGCAGCAGGGTCATCTGCTGGCGGTGCCCGGCCTTGCGGCGATAGTTGTGGCGCCGGCGCTTCTTGAACACCGTGACCTTTTCGCTCTTCGCCTGCGCGATGATCTCGGCCGCGACCTTGACCTTGGCGGCATCCTTCAGCTCGCCGCCATCGCCGGCGAGAATCACATCGCCGAGGTCGATCGTATCGCCGGCATTGCCCGCCAGCTTCTCGACCGCGATCTTGTCTCCGGGCGAAACCCGATACTGCTTGCCGCCCGTGCGCACGATTGCGAACATGGTTACACCTAATCCATTCGTTTCGACTGTCGCCTTGCCGATACCCGGCGCGAACGACAAAAAGGGCGCCCAGCGGGCGCCGGAAAGAGCGACGCCGTTAGGCGATGAGGTGGGGGCTGTCAACCGCGCCGGCAAGCGATTTTGGCGCGCATGCGGCTGGAAAGGCCAATGAGTTCAAGCTAAGCGCCAAGGCGATGTTCCGGCGCTGCCTTGTTCTCGCCCTGCCCGCCCTGCTGGCAGCCTGCGCCAGTTCGCAAAGCTCATACCCGAGCCTGGCGATTCGTCCGGCCGAGCGCGCGGCGGGCACCTTGCAGCCGGCTCCGGCCGAACCGACCCTCACGTCCGTCGCGCAGCCGACGCTCGATCACGTCTCGCAGCTCGCGGCCGATGCCAAGGCGGACCACGAGGCCTTCCTCAAGCAGGTCGCCGGCGCGCGCCCGGTGATCGCCGCCGCCCGCGGGGCCGGCGTCGGCGAGGATTCGTGGGCCCGTGCGGAAGCCGCCCTGGCCGACGTGCGCGGGGCCCGCAGCAAGACGATGGTGCCGCTCGCCGACCTCGACCGACTCTACGTCGATGCCGGAACCCAGGGCGAGAAGACCGAGGGCATTGGCGCCGCGCGCGACGAAGTCTCCGCCCTGGTCGCCAGCGAAGACAAGACCGTCAGCGAGCTGTCGGCGGGCCTCCCCTAGCTCCAGCGAGCGAGGTCCGCGTGGTCCTCGGGGCGCGGATCGATCCAGCGCCACTCACCGGCACGTTTCTCGCGCTTCCAGAACCACGCGTCGGACTTAAGGTGGTCCATCGCGAAATCGACCGCCTGGATCGCCGCGCGTCGGTGGCGCGCCGCGGCCGAGACCAGCACGATCGGTTCGCCTGGCCGCATTTCGCCGACGCGATGGGCGATGAGGATGCCCATCAGGTCGAAGCGCGTCAGCGCATCGTCGGCCAGCGCGTTCATTCCGGCGAGCGTCAGCGGCTCGTAGTGGCTGAGCTCGAGCGCCTCCACTTCGTCATCGCCGCGGACCTCGCCGACGAAAGTGCAGACCCCACCAAGGCCCGGATGCGCGTTGGTGAACGGACCAACCAGCGAACCGGGAACGAACAGTTCGGTGAGGAGGCGCACGTCCTTCACCGCTCAGCCTCCGCTGGCATTGCCGTCATGTCAGCCTCCGCTGACGGGCGGCAGAAGGGCCACTTCGTCACCGTCGTTCGCGTGCAGGTCCAGCTTGTCGGCCAGGATTGTGCCGTTGACCGCGAGCTTGACCTTGTCGGACGCCAGCCAGCCGCCGAGGTCCGCCTGCAGCGCGTCGAGCAGGCCGGACCAATCGAGCGGCGCGGCGACCTCGCGCTCGCTCGCGCCGGTGAGGTCGGCAAGTCGGCCGAGGAATACCAGCCTGACCGCCACGCTCAGCCGCCCGTGAGCGACATGTGGCGGGGCTGTGCGGGCGCGGCGCCACGCTCGATGCGGAAGTGGTGGCGCTCGGGCTTGATACGCATCGCCTCGTCGAGCGCGGCGGCGAGGTTGGCGTCGGGCGCGTCCGAGCGCAGCGCCGCGCGCAGGTCGACCTGCTCGGCCCCGCCGAGGCAAGCGTAGAGCCGGCCGGTCGCAGTGACGCGCACGCGGTTGCAGCCCGCGCAGAAGTTGTTGGTCAGTGGGGTGATAAGGCCGATCCGGCCGCCCGTCTCGGCGACCTCGAAATAGCGCGCCGGGCCGCCGGAGCGGTGCTCCGAGGGCGTCAGTGTCCACCGCCGGTCGAGCGCGTCCTTGACCGCGGTCAGCGGCAGGTAGTGATCGATCCGCTCGCCCTCGATCTCGCCGAGCGGCATGACCTCGATCAGGGTGATCTCATGGCCCTGTGCGTGCGCCCATTCGACGAGAAAGGGTATCTCCTCCTCATTGAGGCTCTTCAGCGCGACGGTGTTGAGCTTGACTTTGAGGCCCGCGTCTTTCGCCGCGGCGATGCCGCGCAGCACGTCGGCCAGCCGGTCGCGGCGGCTCAATTGCTCGAACAAAGCGCCGTCCATCGTGTCGAGCGAGACGTTGATCCGCCGCACGCCCGCCGCCGCGAGGTCGTCGGCGAACTTCTCCAGCTGGGTGCCGTTGGTCGTCAGCGTCAGCTCCTCGAGGCCATCTCCGAGCTTGCGGCCGATCGCGTGGACCAGCTCGATCACGTCGCGCCGCACCAGTGGTTCGCCGCCGGTCAGGCGGATTTTGCTGATCCCCCGATCGATGAACGCGAGCGCCAGCTTGTGCAGCTCTTCCAGGCTGAGCACGTCCTTGCGCGGCAGGAACTGCATCTGCTCCGGCATGCAATAGCTGCAGCGCAAGTCGCAGCGATCGGTCACCGACAGCCGCAGATAGCTGATCCGCCGGTTGAACGCGTCGACGAGAGGGGTGCTGCAGGACATGGAGCCTATTTGCGCGCAGGAAGGTTCGAACTCAATGCAATACGGCTTGGCAGGCGATTCGTTCAGCTTTCAGGCCGATTTGCTGGCGAAGTTGACAACCTTGACACGGTCCATGGCGAAGTGTCGCCTTCGCCGCGAAAGTGTCGCCATTCGTGCGAAATTGTTACCTCGTCGTGCTCGCCGGTCGCCATGCCTCCGGCAAAGCAGATTGCTGCCGTGTAGGAAAGCGGCATGTCAGCTCGCTTCCACCGTGAGCAGTTGCCCGGTTATGCCGGGAGCATCCGCGAGATATGCGAGCGCCTGTTTGAGCGCCGCTTCATCGTCTCCGACCAGGCCGTTGATCCTCACCGGAGCGGCCTCGCGTGCCAGCCCTTGCACCGCGGCAAGCCGCCAGCCGGCGTGAGTATGATCCGCGGAAGGAAACATCAGAGTCAACGTGAACTCGCCCTGCTTCGCCCGCCCCGCATCGAGGGCGGCGTGGATCGTTGGCAGGTGAACCGCGTAAAACTCGCGCGCAGCCTCAGTTGCAGTCCCGGGCAGCCCCAAAACGTGCAGCCCAAGTTGCCGCATCAGCTCCGCTCGCGCGTCAAGGTGATGCCGATTTTCTCGTCCCCCTCGCTCAGCGCCAGCTTGACGATCTTGACGCTGACCTCCTCGACCCGGGCATCCTGCACGAACAGCGTGTCGCAGACGTGCTCGGCGACCGCCTCGATCAGCTTGAAATGCAGGCTCTCAGGCAAAGCATCGGACGCCGCGAACTTCAGGTCCATGTAGTTCTTGCTGGCGTCGAGCGAAGTGTCGGGCTCGTAGCGCGGCATCGCCTTCAGCTTGACGCGTATCGTGAAGCGCAGCGGCTGCGGGCGGCCGGTTTCCTCCGAATAGATGCCCGTGTGCACCATGTGCACGAAATCGGCGATCTCGAGGTAGAGGCTGTCGGCCATGCGCAGATCCTTCGTCCGCCGCGCGGATGGCAGCGGCCGGAGCGCGAGTCCAGCGCGAAGCGGGCTCAGAACAACGCAAGCGCCGCGATGACGTAGGCCGCAACGACGAGTGCGAGGATCGCGAGGTGCTCGGGATGGAGAGCGCGCTTGGGAGGCGCGATCGCTTCCCGGCGCCGCCGCCGAAAATCGGCACGAACGACGTTGTCCGCACGACCAATAGCTGGCTGCGGCGCGCGTTTCATCTCCGCGCCGGCTTGGCGACTGCTGCGACCCGGTTGCCCCACTTCCCTTCTCCCGGAGCGATGGCGGTTTTCCGCCCTCGACCACCTAACGAAAGATAGGTCCGTCGGTTCCCTTAACTGTTTGAATTTTCTGGTTAATCGATGTTAATCACATTGATGCCCGGTGATTTTACTGAGGGCGTTCCCGTGGCGGGATCGGCATGCTGGCGATAATCACCGCGCCGGGCGAACCGTCGCGAATCGACAACCGGCCGCCGAGCTCGCCGATGCGCGCGCGCATGCCGAGAAGGCCGACCCCATGGCGATGGTCGGCCGGGATGCCGCGGCCGTCGTCGGCGACGACCACGTGGAGCGAGCCTTTTCGGCCAATCACCTTTACCGCCAGCGACGAGGCATGGGCGTGACGGTGCACGTTGGACAGCGCCTCCTGCACCACCCGGAAGAAGGTGTGCGAGGCATCGGCGGAAAGCTCTGCCACCTCGCCTTCGACGGTGAAGGTGGTAGCAAGCGCGGCGCGATCGCCGAACCCCTCGACCAGCACGCGCAGCGCCTCCACCAGACCAAGCTGCTCGACCTGCGGCGGATGGGCGAGGAAGGAGATCGACCGAAACTCGCGCTGCACTTCGAGCAACAGGCCCTGCATGTCCTGCGTGACCGATGCGAGTTCGGCCTCGGTCTTGAAATGCTTGAGCCGGGCGAGCGCGAGGCCGAGGCTGGCGAGCAGTTGCATGCCCGAATCGTGCAGCTCGCGGCCCATCCGGCGCCGTTCGTTCTCCTGCGCGTGCATCAGCGAGGCACTGTGGTCAGCTTGCATACTGCGCAGCAAGGCGAGCTCGGTGACGTCGTAACGGGTAATCCGCATGTACTTGTGCCCGCTCACGTTGAGCACTGCGATGCGCGCTTCGAACTTCTGTCCCGCCTGGCGGCCACCGCCTTCGTAAACCAATCGGAACGATGTCCGTCGGCCCAGACGCATTTCCTCGACGGCCTGTAGCACGGACTGGGCGGGGCGATTGCCGGAGGCGGCAAGCTTGGCGATCTCGGCGAAGTAGCTTTTGCCCGGCTTGAAATCCGAAAGGCCGTTGAGCGTAACCGTCTCTTCCCAGGCTTCGTTTACCGCCAGAATCGTTCCGCTCTTCATATCGACGAGCGCGGCCTGCTCGGGCAAGCCGTTAATAAGTTCCTGGAATATCTCGACTGCATCCACTTTCGGCTGAGTCTCTATAAGACGCCAGTTGGCGCGTGGATCGAACGGCGCAGCTCCCGTATTTGTTTCCGGGCGCGTCCCCAATGCGCCCCGCGACTTGTTTGCGAGCATGACTGCCCCCTCTACCAACCCAAACATTAGTTTACTCGGGCGCGGAGACCCGGGTTATCGGTATTAATCCCGAGTTCCTTGGCAGTATTAAGACACCCCCAACGAGGGTGATATTCAGGTGTTTGACCAGCGGGCGAAAATCGCGGTCGGCAAAAGGCGCGCGCGCGGGCCCTCCTCCCTGATAGCAAGGTCGCCGTGCTCGATAACGCCAGGCAGATCCGCGAGGTGTTCGGCCAGCAGGCCTGCCAGCGCCAGGCTGCTCATCCGCACCGCGTAGACGGTCAGGAACAGGAAGCGGCTCTCGCCATCGAGCAACCGGCGGCAATCGGCGATCAGCGGCGGCAGGCCTTCCTCGATCCGCCAGGTCTCGTTGTTCGGTCCGCGGCCGAACTTCGGCGGATCGAGGATGATCCCGTCGTAGCGGCTGGTGCGCCGCACCTCGCGCGCGGCGAACTTGGCGGCGTCGTCGACCAGCCAACGGATCGGTCGCTCGGACATCCCGGACAACTCGGCGTTGTGGCGGGCCTGGGCGAGCGACTTCTTGCTCGCATCGACGTGGGTGACGCGGCCGAACCGGCTGAGCGCCAGGCTGCCGACACCGGTGTAGCCGAACAGGTTCAGCGTTTCGGCGGCATCGCGCCCGGCGAGGCGCTCGCCCATCCAATCCCACACCGGCGCCATGTCGGGAAAGAAGCCGAGGTGGCGGAACGGGGTGCATTGCGCGGTGAAGCGGACCTCGTTCCACGCGAGCGGCCAGCCATCGGACGGCACCTCGCGCGCGAATTGCCACTTCCCGCCGCCATCCTCGTCCGAACCGGGTACGAACTCGCCATCGGCCTGCCAATCGGCCAGCCGCGGCGACCACAGCGCCTGCGGCTCGGGGCGGATGAAGCGGTAGGCGCCGTAGCGTTCAAGCTTGCGGCCGTGGCCGCTGTCGACGAGGCCATAGTCTGCCCAGCCCTCGCCGGCCATGACCAGTGGCTGCCGGACCAGCTCCGCCATCAGCGGCTGGGGCTCGCGTGCTCCGCGACGTAAGCGGCGATCGCGTCGTAATCGCCAGGCAGCTCGACGTAGCGCTCGTCGCGCTCGAACAGGTCGCCGACGCGGGCCGGCAGCGAGGGGCGCCGGCCGGTGGCGCGCTCGACCGCGTCGGGGAACTTGGCCGGATGCGCGGTGGCGAGGGTGACGACTGGGACGTCGGCGGGGAGTTCGGCGGCGCGCGCTGCGTGAAGGCCGATCGCGGTGTGCGGATCGATCACCTCGCCGTCGCACTTCTCCCACGCCCAGCGCATCGCCTGGCTCATCTGGTCGGCATCGGCGCGAGCGCTGGCGAAAAGCGCGGCGGCGCCTTCGCGCTGGGCGTTGGTCAGGCGCATGGCCCTGGAGCTTTCGAAGCCGCGCATTTGCTCGGCGAGCGAAAGGCCATCGCGGCCGCCGACGTCGAACAGCAGTCGTTCGAAGTTCGAGCTGACCTGGATGTCCATCGAGGGCGCCGCAGTAGGGGTAACGGTGCCGGCGGAGTAATCGCCGTTGGCCAGCGCCCGGTGGAGGATGTCATTGACGTTGGTGGCGACGATCAGCCGCTCGATGGGCAGGCCCATTCGCGCCGCCACATGGCCGGCGAAGACGTCGCCGAAATTGCCGGTCGGCACGCTGAAGGCGACCTTGCGTTCGGGCCCGCCAAGTTGCAGCGCGGCGGCGAAGTAATAGACGACTTGCGCCATAAGCCGCGCCCAGTTGATCGAATTGACCGCGCTGATGTGGAAGCGGCCGGTCATCGCGCTGTCGCCGAACATCCGCTTCACCATCGCCTGGGCGTCGTCGAAGCTACCGTCGATGGCGATGTTGTAGACGTTGGGCGCCTTGACGGTGGTCATCTGGCGGCGCTGGACCTCGCTCACCCGGCCCTTGGGGTGGAGCATGAAAATGTCGATCCGCTCGCGCCCGGCGATCGCGTCGATCGCCGCGCTGCCGGTGTCGCCGCTGGTCGCGCCGACGATCGTCAGGCGCTCGTCGCGGCGCGAGAGGAATTCTTCGAACAGCAGGCCGAGCAATTGCAGCGCCACGTCCTTGAACGCGAGGGTGGGCCCATGGAACAGCTCGAGCAGCCAATTGCGCTCGTCGAGCTGGGTCAGCGGGGTGACGGCGACGTGGGCGAAACGGCCATAGGCCTCCATGCACAGCTCGCGCAGGCGCTGCGGCGTCAGGCTGTCGGCGACGAACGGCTGCATCACCCGCGCTGCCAGCTCCGGGTACGGCAAACCGCGCATCGCCGCGATCTCGTCGAGCGAGAACTGCGGCCACTCGCGCGGCACGTATAGCCCGCCGTCCGCCGCCAGCCCCGCCAGCGTCGCGCCTTCGAAGTCGAGCGCAGGAGCGCTGCCGCGGGTCGAGACGTACTCCATCGGGTGCGCGGGTTAGCCGCGAGCCGAGCGGTGGGCAAGCAATCGGCGCTAGGCGGGCGTGTGGTTTTCCTTCGCTTCGAGCTCGCGCTTCAGTCGCAGCAAGCCGGCGGCGGCCCCGGCTGCATGCGGCCCGATCCACCGTTCGTGGATCGCCTGGATCGGCATTGCATCGAGGTAATTGAACCGCTCGCGCCCCTTTCGCACCGGCACCACCAGCCCGGCGTTTTCGAGAATCTTCAGGTGCTGCATGACGGTGCAGCGATCCAGCTCGGGAACACACCCGCACAATTGCGAGGTGGTCATGGGACGCAGCCGAAGCTCGTCGCAGATCGCGCGCCGCACCGGATTGGCCAAGGCCTTGAACACCCGGTCGAGCTGATCGTCGATTGACATGTTATATTTCTATAACATAATGCATCGCGACTCAAGAGGAGCGTTACGATGGACCTCAAGTTCAGGGTGTTCGCCTTCATCTCGAAGCCAGTGCACGAGGTGTTCGAGGCGGTCGCCGATCCGGCGCAACTGTCGCACTACTTCACCACCGGCGGCGCGAAGGGCCGCCTGGAAACCGGCGCGACCGTTACCTGGGACTTCCACGATTTCCCGGGCGCTTTTCCGGTGCACGTGATCGAGGTCGTGCCCGACGAGCGCATCGTCCTCGAATGGAAGGCCAACGAGCCGGACACCGATTACCGGGTCACCGTGACGATGGCCTTCACGCCGACCGACGACGGCCGCACCAGGGTCGAGATCGCCGAGGAAGGCTGGCACGACACCCCGGCCGCGCTCAAAGCGAGCTACGGCAACTGTATGGGCTGGTCGCAGATGGTCGCCGCGCTCAAGGTCTGGCTCGAGCACGGCATCAACCTGCGCGAGGGGATGTACAAGTAGGCGCTGGGTCAGGCCCGGCAGTAGGCCTCGATCACCCGTTCGGTCATCGCCGCGCAGCCGGCCCCGGCGAACGGGAACGAGCCGTTGAGCGCGGTCTTCAGCTCGGGGGCCAGTGCCCGCTGCAGCCGCCGGCGCGCGCGCAAGTGGCGGGTCTTGACGGTGCCCGGCACCAGGTCGAGCACCTCGGCGGTCTCCTCCACGCTCAGCCCCTCGATCTCGCGCAGGACGAACACCGGACGGAAGTCTTCCGGCAGGCGGCCGATCGCCTCCTCCAGCAGGTGGTGGATCTGCCCGATCATCAATTGGGCGTCGGGCGGGGTATCGTGGGAGCCGCGCATCAGTTTCTCGCGATAATCCTCCAGGATCGGCACCGCGGCATCGTCCAGCCGCGCGCGGCGCAGGTCGGCGGCGGCCTTGCGCGCCAGCGCCTCGTTGATGACGATGCGCGTGAGCCAAGTGCTCAGCGCCGAGCGCCCCTCGAACCGGTCGATCGCGGCAAACGCCTTGAGGTAGGCGGCCTGCACCGCGTCCTCGGCTTCGGACCGATTCCTGAGGATGCTCCACGCCGCGCGAAACAGCCGCTGGTTGTTGCGCGTGGTGACCAGGCGCACCGCGCCTTCGTCGCGCCGGGCGATCAGGCCGCACAGCGCCGCTTCGTCGAGACTCTCGTAGTCCGGCCGGGCGTCAGCGCGGGCGGTCATTTCGCCACCTTCAGCGTGCCTTTCATGCCCGGATGATACTTGCAGACGAACGCGATATCACCCGCCTTGCGCAGCACCAGGGTCGCCGCCTTGCCGGCCGGCAGGTCGAGATCGAAGCTCTTGTCCTGCGCGGTGGCGCTGTGCTGGAAGATGTCGCGGTTGTCCCACACGATGCGGTCGCCGACGTGCAGGCCCACCGGCAGCGCGCCGAACTTCATGTCCTTGATGGTGACCGTGTAGGTGTGCGGCTTGGCCGCGACCGGAGAGGCCGCGGCCAGCACGGCGGCACCGAGGATCAGGGCGCCGCGCACGTTACTTGAGCGACGCCGCGAGATGCTCGGCGTGCATCTGGTGCTCGCGGAACAGCGTCAGCCCCGTTTGCAGCAGCGACTTGAGCTCAGCGTTGTCGGCCGAGGGGATCAGCGTCTTCTCGAGCGCGTCGTTGACGGTCTGGTGGTACTTCACCTCGTTCTCGGCGTAGGCGCGGTCGAACGCGCGCCCGTGCAGGGCATCGAGGCGCGCCCGGGTGGCCTCGGCGTCCTTGGTCAGCGCGGCGCTGGTGGAATTGGCTTCCGGCGTCACGTGGAGCTTCTGCACCAGCGCCAGCGCCTGCTTGTTCACCGCCTCGTGGTCGCGGATCATCTCCTCGGCGAAGGCGCGCACGCTCTTGTCCTGCGAATGGGTCAGCGCGAGGCGCGCCGCCTCGATGTCGAGGGTGCCGGCGGTATAGGCGATGTGGGCGATCTGCGGGTCCGTCGGGCCGCCCTGGGCGAGTGCGGGCGCCGCCAGGCTGGCGAGAGCCGCCGCGGCGATCAGCAATGCGCGCGATTTCATGGTCTGCTTCTCCTCGCGGCCCTGCGCCGCCAGGGTTTGATTGGAACTGCGCGAAAAGGTTCCCCCTATTTTTCGCCGGTTCAGCGCTCGCGCCAGCGCTTCCGCAACGCCAGCACGTAGATCACGATCGCGGTCAGCGCGAACAGGAACCACTGCACCGCGTACGACAGGTGGTTGTTCGGCAGGTCGCGTGGATCGGGCGGCGCCAGTTGCGCGAGATCGGCCTCCGGCGGCGAGGCGATCAGGCGCACGCCTTTGTCGGACCCTGCGACCCAGCCACTGACCGGGCCGCCGCTCCACGCCGGGGCTTTGGGATCGTCCGACCAGCCGAGCGCAACGTCGGCCGTGCCGCCGCTCGGTAGCGAGCAATGGGCGATGTGCGCCCAGCCCGCCTGCCCCTTGTCCGAGCGCCCGGCGATCGCCGCGGTCCCGGTCACTACCGCGCAATTGACGCTGCTGCGGCGATAGAGCGCGCTTTCGTACTCGCCCGGCCCCGTCGGCCACGGCACCTCCGAATTCATCGTTTCCGCACGCTCATAGCGGGCGATCAGGCCCTCCTTCCACGCCTTGCGGTGAAGCTGCCATATTCCGAGGCTGACCATTGCTGCCGCGGCGGCCAGCACCACCAGCGTCGGGACGATGGGAATACGGCGAGTCACTTGCGCCCCGCCTCGCCGGCCTTCTGCCTGAACTCGGACCAGAGCAGTGCGGCCTTCGACACCCGCAGCCCGGCGATCACGCCCAGCGTCGTCAGCGGCACCCAGAGGATCACATGGACCCACCAGGGCGGCTCGGCGGCCAATTGCAGGGTCAGCGCCAGAATCACCACGATCGCGCCGACGATCATCGTCAGGAACGCGGCCGGCCCGTCACCGACGTTGAACTTCGAGAACTCGAGCGAGCAGGCGCGGCAGTGGTCGGCGAATTGGATCGGCCCTTTGAACAGCGTCTTGGCGCCGCAGCGCGGGCAAAGACCGAAAAGGGCAGCCTCGCGAAGCGAAGGCTGCCCTTTCGATGTCTCCGGAAGCTCCGGCACCGGCTTATTCGTAAACCGCGCCCCAGCCGCCCCAGATGTAGACCACCACAAACAGGAACAGCCACACCACGTCGACGAAGTGCCAGTACCACGCCGCCGCTTCGAAGCCGAAGTGCTGGCGCGGGGTGAAGTGCCCCTTGTAGGCGCGGATCAGCTGCACGGTCAGGAAGATCGTGCCGATGATCACGTGGAAGCCGTGGAAGCCCGTGGCCATGAAGAACGCCGAGCCGTAGGTGTTCTTGCCGAAGCCGAACGGCGCGTGGGCGTATTCGTAGGCCTGGATGCTGGTGAAGGTCAGGCCGAGCAGGATCGTCAGCCACAGGCCCTTCTTCAGCCCGTCGCGGTCGCCGTGGATAAGGCAGTGGTGCGCCCAGGTGACCGTGGTGCCCGAGCACAGCAGGATCAGCGTGTTGAGCAGCGGCAGGTCGAACGGGTTGATAACTTCCTTGATCGACTTCGGCGGAAACACGCCGCCGACCACGTCGGTCAGCGTGTTGGGGAACAGCGCGAAGTCGAACCAGCTCCAGAACCAGCCGACGAAGAACATCACTTCCGAAGCGATGAACAGGATCATGCCATAGCGCAGGTGCAGCTGCACGATCGGCGTGTGATCGCCGGCCTGCGCTTCCTTCACCACCGCCGAGAACCACGAGAAGAACGTCGCGATCAGGCCCATGATGCCGATCGGCAGGACGATCTGCCAGTTGGCCATCGAGTGCATGAACAGGACCATGCCGGTGGTGAAGCACAGGCCCGACGCCGCACCGAGCAGCGGCCAGATGTTGGGCGGCAGGATGTGGTATTGATGGTTCTTGGCACCGGCCATGATGACGTGTTTCCTGGTCCTTGTTGGAGAGGCCCATAATGGCCTCGCAAGTCTTGGTCTAGAGGCTGCTAGGCGTCTTTCTTCACCTCGTGAAAGGTGTAGCTCAAGGTTATCTGCTGGATGTCCTTGGTGTCGGCATCGTCGAGGATCTTCGGGTCGACGAAATAGATCACCGGCATGCGCACCGCCTGGTGCGGCTGGAGCGTCTGCTGGGTGAAGCAGAAGCACTGAATCTTCTTGAAGTAGGCGCCGGTCTGCTCGGGCACGACGTTGAACGTGGCCGAGCCCGTCACCGGCTTGTCCGAATTGTTCCGCGCCGAGAACAGCGCCATGCTGCGCTCGCCGATCTGGATCGTCTGGGTGGTCTGCAGCGGCTGGAAGGTCCACGGCATGCCGCGCTCGACCTCGGCGTCGAAGCGAACCGAGATGGTCGGTGCGGCGGCGCTCCTGGCGAACTGCGACGCGTCGGTAGCGTCGGATTCGCTGGCGCGCTGGGTCGTCCCGGCGAAACCGGTCACCTGGCAGAACAACCGGTAAAGCGGCACCGCGGCAAAGCCGAGGCCGAGCATCGCCAACGCCACCAGGACCATGACCAGCCCGACCCGGCGATTCCTGGTGTCCGCTGTCGTCGGCATCGCCGTCAGCCCGCGATCTTGGCCCAGGTGATCGCGTAGAACAGGACCACGAAGCCGATCAGCACCCAGCCCAGGGCCTTGTTGCGCCCGCGGCGGGAGCGCTTGAGGGCGTCTTGCTCCTCAGGCGTCATGCCGCGATCCCCGGCCCGAGCAGCACACGATCGACAACCAGCGCGGCGAACAGCGCGAAAAGATAAACCACCGAGTAGGCAAACAAGCGCTTCTCTGGTTTCATTTTGTCGCCCTCGGCCGAACGCCGCGACGCCACCGGCACGCACAGCGCGACGAACACGGCCGAAAGGGCGAGCGCGGCCACGCCGTAGATCGCGCCGACCCCGCCGATCAACCACGGCGCCAGGCTGACCGGCAGCAGCAGCACGCCATAAACGAGGATCTGGCGGCGGGTCGAGGTCTCGCCCGCGACCACCGGCATCATCGGAATGCCGGCCTTGGCGTAATCGCTCTTCACGAACAGCGCGAGCGCCCAGAAGTGCGGCGGGGTCCACATGAAGATGATCGCGAACAGCAGCACCGGCATCCAGCTGATGTGGCCGGTCACCGCGATCCACCCGATCAGCGGCGGAAACGCCCCGGCGCCGCCGCCGATGACGATGTTCTGCGGCGTGCGCGGCTTGAGCCAGATGGTATAGACGACCGCGTAGTAAAGGATCGAGACGGCGAGGACGATCGCCGACAGCCAGTTCACCGCCAGGCCCATGATCAGCACCGAGGCGACCGACAGCGCGACGCCGAAGTCGCGCGCGTTGCTGCGCGGCATGCGCCCGAGCGGCAGCGGCCGCTTGGCGGTGCGCTTCATTCGCGCGTCGAGATCGGCTTCCCACCACTGGTTGAGCGCGCCCGCGCCGCCGGCGCCAAGCGCGATGCACAGCACCGCGGTGAAGCCGAGCACGGGATTGATATGCCCCGGCGCGGCGAGCAACCCGCACAGGCCGGTGAACACCACCAGGCTCATCACCCGCGGCTTCGTCAGCGCGAAATAGTCGCGCCAGTCGGACGGGACCGTGGTGGGAGCAGCGGTGGACATAGTGGCGGTTGTCATAGCGCAATAATCCCCCTCCCGCTTGCGGGAGGGGTTAGGGGTGGGCCTGGATGAGGGGCGGACTCACCCACCCCCGGCCCCTCCCGCGAGCGGGAGGGGAGAGCGATCAATGCGCGCCGGCGGTGGAAGCGTCGCCGATCGCGTTGTGGTGCGAATGGTGCTCTTCGATCACCGGCAGCGTTTCGAACTGGTGGAATGGCGGCGGGCTCGACAGCGACCATTCGAGCGTCGTCGCGCCTTCGCCCCAATAGTTGGCCGGCGCCTTCTTGCCCGCGGTGAACGCGTAGATCATGTTGATGAAGAAGAAGCCCATCCCGATCGCCATCACCACGTAGCCGATCGAGGAGATGTGGTTCCAGTAGGCGAACGCCGGCGCATAGTCCGGGTAGCGCCGCGGCATGCCGTTCATCCCGAGGAAGTGCTGCGGGAAGAAGATCAGGTTGACGCCGATGAAGAACACCCAGAAGTGCAGGTGCGCCAGCAACTCGGAATGCATCCGCCCGCTCATCTTCGGGAACCAGTAATAGAACCCGGCGAACAGCGAGAACACCGCGCCGAGGCTGAGCACGTAGTGGAAGTGCGCGACGACGTAATAGGTGTCCTGCAGGTTGTCGTCGATGCCGCCGTTGGCCAGCACCACGCCGGTCACGCCGCCGACGGTGAACAGGAAGATGAAGCCGATCGCCCACACCAGCGGGCTCTTGAACTCCAGGCTACCGCCCCACATCGTGGCGATCCAGCTGAAGATCTTGATGCCGGTCGGCACCGCGATGACCATCGTCGCGGCGGTGAAGTACATCTTCACGTTCACGCTCATGCCGGTGGTGTACATGTGGTGCGCCCACACGACGAAGCCGACCACGCCAATGGCAACCATCGCGTAAGCCATGCCGAGGTAGCCAAACACCGGCTTCTTGCTGAACGTCGCGACGATCTGGCTGATCATGCCGAAGCCCGGGATGATCATGATGTAGACTTCGGGGTGGCCGAAGAACCAGAACAGGTGCTGGTACAGGACCGGGTCGCCGCCGCCCGACTGGTCGAAGAACGTGGTGCCGAAGTTGCGGTCGGTGATCAGCATGGTGATCGCCGCGGCGAGCACCGGCATCGCCAGCAGCAACAGGAACGCGGTGACCAGCACCGACCATACGAACAGCGGCATCTTGTGCAGCGTCATGCCGGGCGCCCGCATGTTGAAGATCGTGGTGATGAAGTTGATCGAGCTCATGATCGAGCCGGCGCCGGCGAGGTGCAGCGAGAAGATCGCGAAGTCGACCGCCGGCCCGGGTGAGCCCGTGGTCGACAGCGGCGCGTAGACGGTCCAGCCGACGCCCGCGCCGTGCGCGGTACCGCCGGGCATGAACACCGATGTCATCAGCGAGCAGAAGCCAGCGACCGTCAGCCAGAAGGCGACGTTGTTCATCCGCGGGAAGGCCATGTCGGGCGCGCCGATCATCAGCGGCACGAACCAGTTGGCGAACCCGCCCATCGTCGCCGGCATGACGACGAAGAAGACCATGATCAGGCCGTGCGCGGTGATCAGCACGTTCCAGGTGTGCAGCGCCTGGTCCATGTCGGTATTGCCGTTGAGCCACAGCGAGATGTGGCCGAGCAGCTGGATGCCCGGTTCGGCCAGTTCCCAGCGCATCAGGCCCGAGATCGCGCCGCCGATGATGCCGGCGAAGATCGAGAACAGCAGGTACAGCGTGCCGATGTCCTTGTGGTTCGTCGACATGAACCAGCGGGCGAAGAAGGCCGGCTTGTGATCGGCATCGTGATGATGCTCTTCGTGGTGGGCCTGGAAGTGGTCGGCGGTGGTGGCCATGGCTTTAGCTTACCTTACTCGTATCTCGTGTGTCGCTCAGGCGGCGGGCTTGGCGGGGGCGCCGACGTCGGTCTTGGGCGTTCCGGCCGCCGGCGGCTGGCCGGCGCCGGGCGCGCCCTCGACCGACGATTCCGGCTCCTGCCGCGGCGCGGCGGTGGTCGGAGCGGCCGGCTTGGCGCCCTTCAGCGTGCCGCCCTGTGACAGGATGAACTGGTTGAACTTGTCCATCGGCACCGCCTCGACGGCGATCGGCATGTAGCCGTGGCGCGCGCCGCACAGTTCCGAGCACTGGCCGTAGTAGATCCCCGGCTGCTCGACGAAGAGGACCTTCTCGTTGATCCGCCCAGGAACCGCGTCGAGCTTGAACCACAGGCTCGGCACCGCGAACGAATGGATCACGTCGGCGCCGGTGGTCTGCAGCCGGATCGGCACGCCGACGGGCACGACCATGCGGTTGTCGGCGCCGAGCTGCGGCGGCTCGCCGCGCTTGATCGCCTCGGCGTCGGGCAGCATGTGCGAGATCACCTCGAACCCGCCGTTGTCGGGATAGCTGTAGCCCCAGTACCACTGGTAGCCGGTGACCTTGACCGTCAGCGCATCCTTCGGCGGGCTCTTGTACTGGCGCGAGAGCAGCGTGATCGACGGCACCGCGATAATCACCAGGATCAGCACCGGAAGAACGGTCCAGATGATCTCGATCAGCGTGTTGTGGCTGGTCTTCGACGGCACGGGGTTGGCCCGGCGGTTGTAGCGCACCGTGACCCACAGCAGCAGGAACAGCACCAGCAGGCTGATCGCGGTGATCACCGGGACCAGCAGGTACTGGTGGAAATTGTAGGCATAGTGCCCGGTCGGCGAATACTGCTTCTGGAAGCCGATCGCGCCCGGGGTCGGCGCGCCCTTGATCCATTCCGGCCCAAGCGGGGTGTAGGCAGCTGCGCCGGGGGCCGGCTTGTTGGTCGAGCCCTCGGCTTCGGCGGGCGGCGGGGTGTTCGAATTGGCGACGTTCGCCGCCTTGGCATCCGCTTCCGGCGTCGTCTGCGCGAACGCACCGTGCGGCGTCGCCAGAAGAGCCAGTGCTGCGAAAAGAATAACGAGGAAACCCAACCGCTTGCGGGCGATGTCGCCGAAATTCATCTGGTGCACGCTTTCGTTCCGTAAGCTTACGCGCGGCTGCGCTCTAGGGCCCGAACGGGCCGGTTTCGCGGGGCCTATACGCCCGCTTGCCCCATGCCTCAAGCGCTTCTAGGGAGATTTTTCGACAGGCCCGCGGGGCGCAGGCCGGGCATCGATTTCAAAGGATTGCCGCACCGCCATGACCGACGACGAGGTCCTCGCCGAGTTCCGCGCCAGCCATGCCCTGCTCGAAGGGCATTTCAAGCTCTCCTCCGGCCGCCACAGCGCGCATTACCTGCAATGCGCGCGCGTGCTGATGAACGCAGAGCGCGCCGGCCGCCTCGCCCGCGCGCTGTGCCAGAAGTTCCCGCGCGAGATCCGCAGCCAGATCGAGAAGGTCGTCTCGCCGGCGATGGGTGGGCTGATCATCGGCCACGAGATGGGCCGCACGCTCGAGGTCGACGCGGTCTTCGTCGAGCGACCCGGCGGCACCTTCGAATTCCGCCGCGGCTTCGATGTCGGCGAGGGTGAGAAGATCCTGCTGGTCGAGGACGTCGTCACCACCGGCCTTTCCAGCCGCGAGGCGATCGAGGCCGTGCGCCAGGCCGGCGGCGATGTGGTCGCCGCGGCGGCGCTGGTCGACCGCTCGGCCGGGGAGGTCGACTGGGGCGTGCCGTTCTTCGCCCTGGTCGAGATCAACTTCCCGACGTACGCGCCCGACGAGATCCCGCCCGAACTGGCGGCGCGGCCGCTCGAAAAGCCCGGGAGCAGGAAGGCTTGAGTCGCCTTCGCCTCGGCGTCAACATCGACCACGTCGCGACGATCAGGAACGCGCGCGGCGGCGATCATCCCGACCCGGTGCGCGCCGCCGAGATCGTCGCCCGCTGCGGCGGCGACGGCATCACCGCGCACTTGCGCGAAGACCGGCGGCACATCCGCGACGACGACCTGCGGCGGATCCAGCATGCGACCGACCTGCCGCTCAACCTCGAGATGGCGGCGACCGAGGAGATGCTGGCGATCGCTCTCGCGCACGAGCCCCACGCCGCCTGCATCGTCCCGGAAAAGCGCGAGGAAGTGACCACCGAAGGCGGGCTCGACGCGGCGGGGCAGCACAATCGGCTGCAACCAATCGTCTCGCGCCTGGCCGATGCCGGCATCCGCGTGAGCCTGTTCATCGAGGCCAGCGAACGCCAGCTCGAAGCCGCGCTGCGTCTCGGCGCGCCGGTGGTCGAGTTCCACACTGGCGAATATGCCCACGCCACGGGCGACAAGGTCGCGGCCGAGCTAAGGCGTATCTCCGAGATGGCCGCGCTCGCCGCGAAGAACGGTATCGAGCCGCACGCGGGCCACGGCCTGACCTACGAAAACGTCCAGCCGATCGCCGCAATACCGCAGCTCGCCGAGCTCAACATCGGCCACTACCTGATCGGCGAGGCGATCTTCGTCGGCCTCGAAGCGGCGGTGACGCGCATGCGCGAACTAATGGACGCGGCGCGGTAGGAGGCGGGCATGATGGCGACACGGACACCGGTATGGATGTGGGTCGCGCTCGGCGTGCAATTGGCGCTGGCGCTGGCGGGGATCGTGGCGATCATCGGGTTGGCCGACGGGATGGCCGGACATGCCGTGGCTTTCGCGCACGACGATGTGCCGATGCTGTTTCCGGCGCTTGCGGTGATCGTGCTCGGCGCCGCGGCGCTGCTCTTGCGCCGGAACGATCGCCGGACGCTGGCGACGATCCTGACCTTAGCGCCTTTCCCGGTGGCAGCAGTGCTGATGGCCTGGGCCTGGATGTAGCCCGATGATCATCGGCCTCGGCTCCGACTTGTGCAACATCGAGCGGATCGCCGCCTCGCTGGAACGCTGGGGCGAGAAGTTCGAGCGGCGCTGCTTTACCGAAGTCGAGCAGGCCAAAGCGGCACGCCGGCCCTACACCCGCGCTGGAACTTACGCGAAGCGCTTCGCCGCCAAGGAGGCTTTCACCAAGGCGATCGGCACCGGCTTTTCCCGCGGCGTGTTCCACAAGGACATCGGCGTGGTGAACGCTCCCTCGGGCGCCCCGACGCTTTCGCTGACCGGAGGGGCGGCGAAGCGGCTTGCGGAAATGGTCCCGGACGGCCATGAGGCCGTCATTCATCTCACCCTCACCGACGACCATCCATGGGCTCAGGCTTTCGTGGTCATCGAGGCCCGCCCCCTATGAATTCCGAGACTCCCGACGCCGCGATGAACGACCAGGATTCCCCAACCGCCCCCGATCAACCTGCGGTGGGCGAAAGCATGGCCGATAATCGTGCTGCTGAAACGCCGGGCGAACCGGCGAAGGCGGAGGGCGCCCCGCCGGCTGACAAGAAGGCGGACAAGATCGACTGGGTTAAGGAGTTTCGCGGGCTGGCGCTGATGCTGCTCGCCGTGCTGGCGTTCCACACTTTCATCGCCAAGCCGTTCTACATCCCGTCGGGCTCGATGGAGCCGAACCTGCTGGTCGGCGACCGGCTGGTGGTGAGCAAGTATCCCTACGGCTGGAGCTGGGTCTCGGCGAGCTTCCACGTCCTGCCTCGCGGCCACTGGCGGATCGCGCCGAAGACGCCGGAATACGGCGACATCGTCATCGTCGTTCCGCCGGACAAGACCGAGGACTACATCAAGCGCGTGATCGGCCTTCCGGGCGACACGATCGCCGTCGTCAACGGCCAAGTGATCCTCAACGGCAAGCCGGTGCCCAAGGAACTTGAACCGCCGGTGCAGATCCCGGCGGATTCGCAGATCTGCGACGGCCGCCCGTGCCTGTCCGAGTTCGATACCTACCGCACGGTGCTGCCGAGCGGGAAGGTCATCTACGAACCGCCGACCTATCGTGAAACGCTGCCCAATGGTGCCAGCTACCTCGTCCTCGACGACGATCCGCACAGCATCGGCGACAATTACGGCCCGGTCACCGTGCCCGAAGGCGACGTGTTCCTGATGGGCGACAATCGCGACCACTCGGCCGACAGCCGCTTCCCCGATGGCGAGTACGAAGGCCTCGGCGGTCCGGTGCCGATCTCCAGTGTGGGTGGCCGCGCCGAGTTCATCACCTTCTCGCTCGACGGTTCGACCAGCCTCAATCCGCTGACCTGGTGGAAGTCCTTGCGCACGCATCGCGCGTGGACCAGTCTGCGGCCCGAAATCAGGGGCAAGGGCAAAGCGGGATGAGCACGGGCGTCGAGGATGAGGGGGCGGATCGCAAGGTCGGCTCCAGCCCGACGCATATCGCCAATCCCGAACTGCGCAGCGAAGCGAAGCGCGCGCTCGTCTGGGTCATCATCGTCGGCCTCGCGGTGCTGGCGGTGTATATTTCGCAAGCACTGTTGGTGATCTTCGGCGCGATGGTCTTCGCCGCGATGCTCGACGGCGGCGCGCGCCTGCTAGGGCGCTTGCTGCCGATCCGGCGCGGCTGGCGCCTGACGATCGTCATCCTGCTGACCGTCGCCTTCTTCGTCTGGATCTCGTACTTCGCCGGCTCGCAGATTTCGCAGCAGGCGGCGCAGCTACCGGCGTTGATCGCCGCGCAGGTCGGCCGCTTCATCGCTTGGCTCCAGACCAGGGGCTTTGCCGCCAGCCAGGAAGACGTCAGCCGCCTCGCGGGGACTTTCGCCAGCGGAGTCGGCGTGGTCACCAAGGCGATCGGCGGCATCCTCGGTGCCGGCGCTACGCTGGTGCTGATCATCACCATCGGCCTGTATCTCGCGTTCGAGCCGCGGCTCTACGAACGCGGCGTCGCGTGGATGCTGCCGCAGGAACAGCGCAACGATTTCTACGAAACCGCCAATCGCATGGCGTTCACCCTGCGGCGGCTGATGGCCGGGCGGCTGGTGGGCATGATGTTCGAGGGCTTCTTCATCTTCCTCGCCCTCGCCATCGGCGGAGTTCCGATGGCCGCCCTGCTCGGCATCATCACCGGCCTGCTGGCGTTCATTCCCAACATCGGCGCGATCGTCTCGGGCATCCTGATGGTGCTGGTCGGCTTCTCGGGCGGGACCGAGATGGGCGTCTACACGATCATCGTCTATTTCGTGGTCCAGAACATCGACGGCAACATCGTCGTGCCGCTGATCGCCCGACGCACGGTCGACCTCGCCCCGGCGCTGGTGCTGGCGTTCCAGCTGATCATGGGCATCCTGTTCGGCATCCTCGGGCTGTTCCTGGCCGATCCGTTGCTGGCGATGACCAAGGTCTGGCTCGCGCGCCGTTCGGAGATCGCCGATCGCAAACTGGCGGCCGATGGCGCGTAAGTTCCTCTACTTCATTGTTGCCTGCGTGATCCTGGTGTTTGCGGTGCTGGTCGCATTGCGGACCTGGCCGGATACGCTGAGCCGCATCGCCTTCGCGCCCAAGGGACACTTTGAAGCGCAGGCGGCGCTGGCGGGCAACGCCTACCAGGATCCGGCGATGTGGTACGCACGGCCGGGCAATGACGAGCTCGCCCGATGGCAGCCGCCCGGCCTCCTTCCTCCGGCGAGCGATGGGCCGGCGTTCGCGGTCTTCTTCGTCCATCCCACGAGCTATCTGAGCCAGGACCACTGGAACGCACCGCTCGATGACCCGACCGCTCAAGGCCGCGCGCGGATCTTCATCAAGGGCCTCGCCAGCCCGTTCGGCGAGGCGAGCGAAATCTGGGCCCCGCGCTACCGCCAGGCGGCGATTGGCGCCTTCCTGAGCAACTCGCCCGACGCGCAGCAGGCGCTCGACCTCGCCTATCGCGACGTCAGCCAGGCGTTCGACGAATTCCTCGCCCAGGTCGGCCCCGGCACGCCGATCGTGCTCGCCGGCCACAGCCAGGGCGCGCTGCTGGTCGACGAGCTGCTGCGCAAGCGGATCGCGGGCACGCCGCTGCAGGCGCGCATCGCGATGGCTTATCCGATCGGCTGGCCGATCTCGGTGGCGCACGATCTGCCCGCGCTCGGCATGCCCGCTTGCGCAACGGCAGACCAGGCGGGCTGCATCGTCACCTGGTCGAGTTTTGCCGAGCCGGCCGACCCGGGAATGCTGCTCGAGCGCTACCGCACTTCGGCCGGGTTCGATGGCCGGCCGCGCGGCGACAAGGGACTGCTTTGCGTCAATCCGCTCACCGGTACCGGGGATGGCGCGGCGCCGGCGAGCGCGAACCTCGGCACGCTGGTCCCGAGTGCCGACCTTTCGACAGGAAGCATCGTTTCAGCGGCGGTAGGCGCGCATTGCGACGGCCGGGGGCTGCTGCTGATCGGCAGCCCTCCGGCGATGGGCGCGTTCGTGCTGCCGGGAAACAACTACCACGTCTATGACATCCCGCTGTTCTGGGCCAACTTGCAGACGGATGTCGCGCGAAGGATGCGGACATGGGCGGCCAACCACCGCTGATCGTCACCAGCGCCGCCGACTTGCGCATGGAGCTGCCCGAAGGCGGCGTGCTGCTTGGGCTCGATCTCGGCACGCGGACCATCGGCACCGCGCTGTGCGACGCCGGCTGGCGATTTGCGACCGCTGGCAAGACCCTACCGCGGGGCAAGTTCGCGCGCGATCTCGAGGCGTTGCGCGCGCTTGCGGCCGAGCGCCACGCGGCGGGAATCGTCCTCGGCCTGCCGCTGAACATGGACGGCAGCGAAGGCCCGCGCGCGCAATCGGCGCGCGCCTATGCCCGCAACCTCGCCCCGCTCGGCCTGCCGATCCTGCTGTGGGACGAGCGCTGGTCGACCGCCAGCGCCGAGCGCGACCTGATCGCGCAGGATTTCAGCCGCGCCAAGCGTGCCGAGCGCATCGACAGCCATGCCGCCGCAGTGATCCTGCAGGGCGCGCTCGACGCCTTGGCCGGGAGCGTGTTCTAGGCGAGCTCCTCCAGCGCGGCGCGGCGGCGGCGCGCCTCGAGCGCGACCAGCCGGTTGCCGGAGCTTTCCGCTCGCCGCCACAATTCGTCGCGCCCGCCGATATCGAGCACCCCCGCCCGCGCATCGAGCGCAGCCAGGCACATCCGATCGCTCGGGTGGCTGCGGCTGAAGCTCTCCGCGAGATCGAGCGCGTCCGAGCCGCCCAGACCGGCGGCGATGCGGATGAACGCTTCGCTTGCGCCGGGACCGAGCACGCCGGCGATTTGATCGCCTTCGAGGTCGAACTTGTACTGGTCGAGCCAGCCCTGCGCGCCGCCCGAGTGCATGACGTTTAACGAAACCGACAGGGCATCGGGCGGCAGTTGCGAGTGCACATCGCGATGCGCGCGGTAATGCAGCATCCTGCCGGGTTCGAGCCGCGAGCGCTCGACGAAGCGCAGGCCGGCCGGCTCTCCGACGGCGCCGGCGACGGCCTCGTAGTCGTACTCGTAGTAGTCCGACCAGTAGCCCGGGCCGAGGTAGCCGAAGGTCAGGAAGTCGAAATTGTGGTCGTGCGGCAGCTCGTAAACGAACGAACCGCCGCCGCTGGCGCGGAACATGGCTTCGTCGCGGGACGGCCAGATATTGGCGCGCAGGAAGCATTCGCCGCCGAGCGGGGAAAGCATGATAACTTGTGGGCCGTAGGTGTTGCCGCCGTCGTCATCGCGGTGCCGCTGCTTGAGCTCGGCGATCATGATCTCGGCGAGGAAGTCGCGGTTATTGCCGAGGCGGCGCAACCACCCGGCGGCGTGCAGCAGCGAGCCTTCGTCGGCCGGGTCGAAACCCGAGGTGTCGAGCGCGGCGACGCACTCCCCCAGGCAACACGCGTCCTCGTCGCCGATCTCTAGCTGGCGCGGCATGGCGCCTCCTCGAGTGCGCATAGCTCAGGATGTGCCTCGATCAGTTGTGCGCGCAACGCGCCGGCCGGCGCCGCCAACGGATCGAGCGGCGAGCGGGCGATCGAGGCGAGCGCGGCGAAACCCGTTGCGGTGTCGAGCGCCAGCGCTTCGCGCAAAGCCTCCCACCGCAGTTCCTCGGGCCGGTCTTCGCCGGACATTTCGGACATGATCGGCGCGGCGTCGCCCCGCTTCATTCGTCCGAGGACGGCAAGCATCGCCTGCTGGCGGCTGTGGCGAATGTCGCCCGCCGACTTCTGGAGCAGGCGTCCGTCGTTCAGCGCGTATTCGCAGGTCGGGCGTGGGGCGGGAGCATCGCGATGCAGCCGCAGAACAACCAGCCGGCGCTCGACGCGCTCGACCAACAAGGCCTGCCGCGAGAGGTCGAGAGCCAGGCTGTCGCCGGAAGCGATCACCACCCGTTCCGAACCGATGGCTCCGCCCGCCGAGCGTGCCGTCAGCCGGCCAGTCGCGCAGCCCGCGATCACCGCGTCGCGCCGGGTGGCATCGCTGAAGGTCGCGGACTCGCTGTGGCGTTCGCCCGGCTCGAAGGAAACCAGCGACAAGCGCGCGGTGCCGCTCCGTGCAAGGAGGAGTGTCGAAAGGACGCCGTCGAAGCCATGACGGAACGGCAGCTGGCCGAATGGCTCGTCCGCCAGCGTTGCCGCGAAAGCCGAGCAAAGGCCGGCTGCAAACGCCTCTGCCGTGCCTCCCTCGGCGAACAGACGGGAGAGATCGGGGCATTCGGCCAGCGGTTGCCCGCGGCCGAAGTCTTCCAGCTGCGCGAGAACCGGCGCGACACGGGCCTGGCGACGCCAGGCATCGCGAGCGGCGAACATAGCCGCCTGGGCGCGCTGCTGCGGCGACCGGTCGCTTCGCAACGCGGCAATGGCTGGGTCGACCCGCATCGCGCCGCCTCCTCAGGCGATTCCGCTGCCGCCGGTCTCGTAGAGGAAGGTGGCGAGGACGACGATCGAATCGTCGCTGCCGGGCATGTCGGAAGAGGCGTGGCTGCCGAAAATCCCCAGCAGGTGCGCGCCGGTAAGCTGCGCAAGGTCGGGCAGGATGGACAAGTCGAGAATCGGTAACGGCATCGGAAGTCTCCCTGACTGCGAGGGCTTCGGCCCCCGTCAGGGATGCTGCCGGTCGGCGGCTTTGGTTTGAAATTAAATCCTTGTAATCGCAGGCGCAGCTCAGCCGCGGCGCAGAACCAGCACCAGGCCCGGAGGCAGCGGACCATCGTAGGGAAGGGCAATGCGCGGCGCATCGGCCCGGGCGCGATCGAGAATCGCAGTGGAGATGCTCGGCTCGTGAAGGATGGCGTCGGCGGCGCCGAGAAGCTGCAATTGGCGCAGCGTCAGGCCGTCCGCGGTATGCGTGTTGATCGCCAGCTCGATACGCGTCGTTTCCGCCGGCCGGTCGTCGCCTTGCTCGAGCCAGGCGCCGACCGCCGCGCTGCCATGCTCGACCAACGGGTCGAGCGGGCCGCCCGCATCGAGCGCGGCGTCGAGCGCCCGCCGCCGGTCGCCG
>JADMIO012704476.1_pt1 | contig 31968 bp, 26 predicted proteins | sample 8958161 | NCBI WGS metagenome assembly JADMIO01 (sample SAMN16585339, study PRJNA669376) | soil metagenome | isolation source: Crop rotation soil | place: USA: Cullars Rotation, Alabama | collected 2011
CTTTCCGCCGGGTTGCTGCTGGTCCATACACCGCCAGATGTAGCATCTGTCAAAGTTGTAGTTGCGCCAACACATACATTGCCTGCACCGCTTATTGCAGAAGGCAAGGGGTTAACAGTCATAGCATATGATACAGAACATCCGTTCACAGTATACGATATGGAAACGCTACCTGCAGAGCCACCGGTAACTACACCTGTGCCTGCTCCTACAGTTGCCACTGATCCATTGCTGCTGCTCCAGGAACCACCGGATGTAACATCATTTAATGTTGTTGTTGCACCAACACAGACAGCAGTGCTGCCGGTTATTGGTAAAGGTGTATTATTTACCGTAACACCGGCAGTAGCGATACAGCCTGTTGGCAAAGTATAAGTAATAGTAGGCGTACCCGCAGATACACCTGCGACAATACCTGATGCAGAACCTACCGAGGCTTCCAGGCTGTTGCTGCTGGTCCATGTGCCGCTGCCTGTAGGATCTGTAAGTGACAATGTATTACCAACACAAACGGTACCCGCACCCGCGATAGCGGCAGGCAGCGGATTTACTGTAACAGTTGCTGTTGCCGCACAGCCGGTGCCGAGTGTATAACTGATCACAGATGTCCCTGCGGATAAGCCTGTAACCACTCCTGTAGCGGCACCAACAGTACCCACTGCGGTATTTACACTGCTCCACGTACCACCGGCAGTTGCGTCGGCCAATGTTGTTGTTGAGTTCACGCAAACTGCCAGAGTTCCTGTTATAGCCGCAGGAAGCGGGTTAACAATTACCGTTGCGCTGCCCGTCATATTGTTTGTACACGCCGTTGTCGCATTGGTAGCAACCACAGTGTAAGTACCTCCTGAAGTTCTGTTACCAAAGCTGATAGCGCCACCGTTACCTGCTACCGGGCTACCCGAAGGTGAACCGCTCAGGTATAATTGATAGTTAACTCCGTTCTGAGAGTTGGCGACGCCGATAGCGACACCCGAACCGCCAGCACAATAGCTGCCACCACCGGTTACCGCAAATGCTGTTGGGAGCGGGTTAACAGTAATGATTGCACTGCCGGTCATGTTAGCAGTACAAGTCGTTGTCGAATTAGTTGCAATAATTGTATAAGTACCGGCCGCTGTTTGTGCACCCATATCCAGCGCAGAGAAAGTGCCGGTTACGGGGCTGCCGGTTGCAACGCCGCCGAGGTAAAGCTGGTAATCTACACCGCCAACCGAGTTAGACAGCATGACGTGGATACCTGATCCGCCTGCGCAATAACCGCCCGTGCCCGAAACAGTATAAGCTGTTGGCACCGGGTTAACGGTAAATGTCAATGTATTTGATGTCGACGGATAGCTGTTACATCCAAGCGCATTGGTAATACCCGTAATAGTTACCGTGGTGGCGCCTGTGCTGCTAAGCTGTGACGATGGAACGGTGAACGTGCCAGTGCTTGCACCCATGCTTAATGTAGCCGTATTCCCTGTTGAAGCGTTAGCCCCGCTCAGGTTGTAGGTAACGGTAAAGTTCGCTGTGCCAAGTGATGTAGAGTTTACATTTACCGTAAGGCCATTTCCGAGACATGTATTTAAAGAAGTAGGTGATGTGAAGTTGGAAATATCAGGAGCCGCATTAACTGTGATTTGCTGTGTAGCAATACAGCCCGCTGCAAGTGTATAAGTGATAACAGGTGTACCCGCCGCAACACCCGTTACAATGCCGGATGATGCACCAACTGTGGCCTCGCCTACGTTACTGCTGCTCCAGGTGCCGCCACCTGTAATATCGCTAAGGCTGGTCGTAGCACCCTGGCATACAGTGAACGTACCCGAGATAGCCGCGGGGATAGGATTAACCGTCATCGGCTGAATAGCAAAACAGCCTGCCGGAAGTGTATAAGTTATTGTAGGTGTACCGATGGCCACACCCGTTACGTCTCCGGTTCCATTAACGGTTGCCTGCGATGGATCGCTACTGCTCCATGTGCCCCCGCCGGTAGCATCGCTCAGTGTTGTGGTAAGACCGATACAAACTGTGTTTGCACCTGTGATCGCTGCCGGTGAAGGATTAACCGTAATACCCATCGTGGCAAAGCAGCCTGCCGGTAATGTATAAGTAATAGTTGGTGTGCTTGCAGTAACACCGGTTACTACGCCTGAGCCGCCTCCTACGGTTGCCTGCGCTGGATTGCTCGTGCTCCATGTTCCGCCAGTAGTTGCATCTGCTAGCGTAATGGACTGACCTTCGCATACCGATGAGGGACCTGTGATAGCAGCCGGTATGGGGTTAACTATAAAAGAGGTTGTAGCAATACAGCCTGTCGGCAAAGTATAAGTAATAGTAGCAGTACCTGCAGAAACACCTGTAACCGTACCGGTGGTCGAGCCCACGGTAGCTATAGCATTTGTACTACTGCTCCACAATCCGCTCGGAGTTCCGTCTGTTAATGTAGATGATTGTCCAACGCAGGCGTTAGCTGTTCCTCCGATAGCCGCAGGATTTGGATTAACGGTAATTGTAACCAGATTGAAGCAGCCGGATGGCATAGTGTAAGTGATGTCTGCCGTGCCAGCTGCAACACCTGTCACCACACCTGTGCCGGCAACAACAGACGCTGTACCGGGAGCACTACTGCTCCATGTACCACCTGCTGTGGCGTCACTAAGTGTTATAGAAGACCCTTCGCATACTTGCGTACTGCCGGTAATTGCAGCAGGCGTTTGATTCACAGTTACAGCGGCTGTAACTGTGCAGCCTGTTGGCAACGTATAAGTAATGGTGGGCGTACCTGCTGCAACACCGCTAACAACACCAGTGCCACCGCCTACAGTCGCTTTTGTAATATCACTGCTGGTCCATGCGCCGCCACCTGGAGTAGAACCTAGTGCCGTCGTTTGCCCGGTGCAGACAGAGAGCGTACCGGTAATAGCTGTAGGATTCGGATTTACTGTCACATCTGCAGTTATATAACAACCGGTAGGCAATGTGTAGCTGATCGTAGCCGTTCCCAGTCCGATTCCTGTAACTACACCGCCACCTGAAACAGAAGCCGTACCCGGAGCCGAACTGCTCCATGATCCTCCGCTGCTTGCGTCAGTCAAGGTAGTTGTAGCACCGAGACACACATTCAGGTTTCCGGAAATAGCCGCCGGTAATGGATTCACGGTTATCTGCTGGGTTGCTTTACAGCCTGTTGCAAGTGTGTAGGTAATATATGCAGTACCAGCCGAAACGCCAGTTACTACGCCGGTGCCTGCAACTACACTAGCCTTGGCAGCGTTGCTGCTGCTCCACGTGCCGCCGCCCGTACCATCTGTAAGGGTGGTTGTAAGACCCGGACAAACTGTAAATGTGCCACCGATCGCAGCAGGATTTGGATTTACCGTTACGTCTTTAGTGGAAAGACACCCGGTAGCCAATGTATAAGTGATGGTTGCGGTACCCACGCCATTCCCTGTTACCACACCCGATCCGGAAACAGAAGCAGTGCCGGGAGAAGAGCTGCTCCACGAGCCACCGCCGATGCTGCCGCTAAGCGTGGTAGTTGCGCCAAGACATACATTCAGGTTGCCGGTTATAGCAGGCAAAGGATTGATCGTAACTGTTGCCGACGATGTTGCTGTACAACCGGCAGCGTTTGTAACTACCAGCGAGGATGAATAAGATCCCGATGCCGTATACGTATGAGCCACAGCGTCTGTTGTTGCAGTAGCGCCATCACCAAAGCTCCAGGAGAAGGTGCTCAGTGTTTCACCGGCAGAAACCCATGAAGTATTTGACAATGCCAGATCGTTAGCGTTGCCGCTCGCATCAAATGCCGTACTTCCCGCACCCTCATTAAATTTCCAATACCCAAGCAAATTAGACTGCGGTGCTGTGTTGCAGGCGTTCATATCTGCCTGTATCTGCGTAGTTGTGCGAGCCACGCTCCAGAACCTTACTTCATCAATATCGCCGTTAAAACCCTCGGTAGCTATCAGGTTATTGCCGACGATAAAAGCACCGGCTGGTGTAGCGGGAGAAGTTGTGGCATTGCTCACGGCAAACTGAGTTCCGTTGAGATAAACAGACCATGTGCCGGAATTGCGCACCATGGCAACATGCTGCCATGTACCTGCAGTAAGAGATGCGCCGGATATACAGAATGTAACCCCACCAAGCAACACCTGGAGATTTCCACTGCCTCCGGGCGGCACAAGCAACGCATAGCCAGACGATGAGGAGTTACCATTAAGGGCAATAAACTGATAGGCACCGGTAGCTCCAGACCAGTTTACCCAGGCTTCTAATGTGATGTTGTTAGTTGCCGTAGTGATAACAGAACCCAAAGCAGCATTTGAATTGCTGCCGTTAAAGCTCAATGCATTACCGCTGCATAACGGCGCACCACTGGTGAATGTAACGGCACCACCGCCGAGGCAAACGGGATTAGGACTTGCCGTGTAAGCAGCCGAAGGATTAGTATTTACAGTTACCGTAGTTGTTTTAAAGCAGCCGGATGACATAGTGTACGAGATAGTTGCCGTACCTGTTGAAACGCCTGCAACAGTCCCGGTAAGAGACCCTACTGTTGCTACGCCCGTTGCGCTACTGCTCCACGTGCCGCCACTTGTGGTTTGAACAAGATTTATCGTAGAGCCGACACAAACAGACCTCGGTCCCGTAATGTTCGCCGGCGCAGGATTAACGGTTACATTAACCGTTGTCGTTGCAGTCGAGGTACCATCAGACACCTGGATGGTAAATGCGTCTGTTCCGCTATAACCAGACGAAGGAGTATAAGTAGTACCAGTTGGAGAAACACCTGTTCCTGATGCAGCAGTCGTCGGGAATCCACCCATCGAACCATGAGTAGGATTGGAAGTAACCGTCCACGTAAGCGTGAATCCGGTACCTTCATTCACTGTCAGCAAAGGATCTATGGATATAGCGCTGCCATCATTACAAGCGGTAAAGCTTTGCGGGCTACCGTTAACGAATACAGGTTGGGATATAGACCTGAGACCAAATAGCATGATCCCCATAAAAAAACCGAGGCTCAGCAAGCCAGTTTTCTTTAATTTTCTGACAATAAAATTCCTGTTCGAGCGTAGAATTCCTAATCTCATAAGCATATCTTTAAAATAGAGGGGTAAAATAGTAAATAGTCTATCAATATTTGATGTGTTAAATGTTATTCGATTGCTAATGGATTTTTTTTATTACATAAAAAACATATAGAAATTAACGCATACAAAAAAAGCCACCCATATGGGTGGCTTTCGTGAACTCCTAGGTTCATTTTGTGGTGACCTTGTCAGGATTCAAACCTGAAACCTTTTGATCCGTAGTCAAATGCTCTATTCAGTTGAGCTACAAGGCCATCTTTTTAAAGGACTGCAAAAGTAGGAAGAAAATCCCGGAAAGCAAAAATAAATGCACTTTTGCATAAATGCACGGCGCTCAATGAATATCGAAATATGGTCTTTAGGCAAAGAAAATGAACCTTTTATAGCCGAAGGGATCAAGTACTATTTTCAAAAGATCAAACCTTATAACCCCATCGAGCTGGTTATCCTGCAAACCGCCAAAAAGAACAATACTACTGACATCGAGCGGACTAAACAACAGGAGGAAGAACTGATATTGAAAAAACTGCAGCCGCAGCATTATCTCATCCTGCTGGACGAAAGAGGTAAGATGCTCACTTCTGTGCAATGGTCGCAGCAGTTCCAGCAATGCATGAACCAAGGGGTAAAAACCCTGGTGATATTAATAGGCGGCGCATTCGGTGTTACCGATGCCGTCAGAAAAAGAGCCAACCAGTGCTGGTCGCTTTCAGCGCTTGTATTCCCCCATCAGTTGGTTCGACTTATAGCAGCAGAACAAGTTTACCGTGCATTCAGTATTCTCAACAATTCACCATACCACCACGCATAAGGTGATATAAAGTGTGAAAATATTGTTGTTATACTATTGCCTATAAATTCCGATCAGTATTGTAATTACTTTCGTTGCAAAATTTTTTAGCACACACATGTCCTATACCATAATTATTGTAGCTGTTACGGTAATCATCTCCCTTATCGCTTTTACCTCCGACGAGCTGATGAGCAGGCTGATACTATGGCCAAAGAAAATGAGTAACCCCGGTGAATACTACCGCCTTCTTTCGTCGGGCTTCATTCACGCTGACTGGATGCATCTGCTCTTCAATATGTACACGCTTTATGCATTCGGCGCCATGGTGGAACATTTGATCGCGGCACTTGGCTACAGTGAAGTTGTGTTTCTCATTTTATACCTCGCCGGCATAGTTGTCGCCTCATTGCCGTCGTTCATAAAGAACAGGCACAATGGTTACTACCGCTCGCTGGGTGCTTCCGGCGGTGTGGCGTCCGTACTATTCTTCACTATTTATTATTTTCCATGGTCAAAGATCAGCATCATATTTTTTCCCATCGGCATTCCTGCTGTGGTTTTTGGTGGCCTGTATCTGGCTTATGAGGCATATATGTCGAAACGCGGTGCCGGCAATGTGAACCACGATGCCCACTTCTGGGGCTCTGTTTTCGGCTTGCTGTTCGCGGTGATACTTGATCCTTCCCATGGCAGGGACTTCATTTACACTATTACGCATCCACACTGATCACTTGTGCGGCACACGCTTTACAACCAATACACTTTCTGTAGTGTCTGTTATCTTAAAACGGTCATCTATGCGCATACCGCATAGCCAGGCTACGCGTTTGCCGGACTCTAATATGCGGATATGCTCCTTTTCGTGAAGCGGAACTTTTTCGTCTATGAGCATACGACTGATCTTTTTCTTTTTCATCTTCATGCCGAAGGGATAGAAATAATCCCCGGTTTTCCATATTCTTAAAGCAAGCGGAAATTCGACATGGTGCAGGTCCAGATAAGCCAGGTTCCGGTCTGGCGAAATCTGCTGTGGCTTCGGTTGAATAGCAAATGAGAATATTTCTTTCCCAGTATCTACCGTGCAGGGTGCAGCTTCAACGAGTATCAGGTCGGCGTGATTTGTGGGTAGCGTGGTTACGATCAGAAATTCACGATTGCGAATGAGCCTATGGGTATCGGATGAGAGATAGTGACCACTCTCAGCCGACATCAAATGAATAATCTGCGGCACCTGCGCAGAAGAGAATCCGAAAGGATGCATCAATTCATAACATAGTGTTTCCAGCGGTTCTCTTTTTGACAACTTGCGAATGGGGACATAGAAATCCTTACCTCGTTGTTCTATCAACTTCTTTCGCTCCTGCTCAATAGCTTTCTTATATAACAGCTCTGCCTGCGCAAAGCGGGCGATGCTTTCGTTCGCATTTGCAATGCCATTAGGAAACCATTGCTGCACTGCGGGAATAATATTATGCCTCACCGCATTTCTCAGATAATCATCAGATGCATTTGAAGCATCTTCCCTGAAGATGATATTATTAGCTCCAGCATAGGCGGCTATCATTTCTTTGGTAGCAAACAACAATGGCCTGATGACTTTGCCGTTCTCTGGCAAGATGCCGTGTACGCCGCTTATGCCCGTACCCTTGAACAAATTAATGAGCAGCGTCTCTACGTTATCGTTGCCGTGATGAGCAGTGGCAACCCTAGTATATCTGAAGTGAGCCCTTATCTGCTCAAACCATTCGTACCGCAATATTCTCGCTGTCTCCTGTATTCCCTTCTTCCACTCCTCTGATTTTTTTTGTGTCTCGAACCGCACACTATGAAAACGAATTGTATTGGCAGCACACCAGTCACGCACCAATTGCTCATCGAGATCGGCGTCTTTGCCGCGAAGGCCAAAATTGCAATGCGCTACTCCGAATTGTATATGGCTTTTTAGGAAAAGGTCGGCCATTACCATAGAGTCTTCTCCCCCGCTCACCGCCAGCAGAATGCTATCAGTATCTGAACTGAATTTTGACTTCCAATGCTCTTTAAATTTCCCGAGTAATGCCATACCTATTAGTATACCAGGTCTTCATGCGCTGCCTGCAATTCATTGTAACTATGCATATCCTTTGCCGCTTTCGCTTGTGCCATACCTTGCTCATAAATAGTGATCGCCTGCCCCCGCTCTCCCACTCTTTCCAGCAGCTTTGCAAGGTGATAATAGGTAGCTACATACGTGGGATCATATGCGAGGTTAGTCTCAAATTCCTTGCGCGCATCATTTTCATTTCCCGCCTTTACAAACTCAAGAGCCAGCGCATGATGCAAAAAGCAATCGTTAGGAGATTGCTGCAAAAAAACTTTTAGTTTCTCTATCCGCTCAGATACCATATCTCAAAAGTAATTCATTTTGCAGCATGAAAAAGGAGCAATGACAGCCATTGCTCCTCCTCAAAAAAAGCATTCAACTTATTTGGCTATCAACAGCCGGGTTGTTAACCTATCTGCCGGGCGATTTAAATTAGTATATGCTATTGTGTACATACCGCTTACCAGTTCCTTCACATCCACCTGCTGATGGGCGGAGCTGCACCTCACCTCCTTCACCACACGGCCCATTGCGTCAAATATCTGTATCATACCATTTACATCCTGCAGCCCAGAAAGATCAATGTTCACAACATTCTGTGCAGGGTTGGGATATGCTTCTATGGTTACATTATTCTCAGTTACCTCGTTTATGGCAAGGGTCGCTGTATCTACAGTGTAAAAATATTGGGTAAAGCCACAACCGAAATCATTGTTATAACTGCCGGTATAATACTGACCATGCACCGGAATGTTGGCATTTCCCACTAGTTTCTTAACGAGAAAAGCGCCCCCTGTAATACCTATTCTGGGAAAAAACCACCAGTTCAGTCCGTCGCAGCTGCTATCGTACAGTACGAGCTTATAATAACCTGTACGCAGTCTCACCGTATCAGCATATGCTTTGCGCACTGTCGCATTTGTACGACTGGAAACGACATTTCCATTCATATCGTATATGGCCCAACTGTTTTCAGAAATCGTTGACGAACCGGTTATCGCTTCGCTATTTGTCGTCATAAGGACTCTGAACGATGAGGGCCAGACAGGCGCAGCAACAAATCTGGATGTTGCTATATTGTTGGTCGAGTCAGCATCCCGGGAGCCATTCACATTTATGATCTTCGCAACAAAAGTATGCACCTGTGTATCTCCGGCAACATTAACCAACTGCTTCAAAGCAGGCAATGAAATGTCCTGTTCGTCGAATGTCCGCAGATGACCTTTCCAGGTAAACGTTTGCCTAGCAGAATCTTTGATCCCATATACAATAGTTAAGGAATCAATATCCGCCCGGCCCCTGTTCTTAATGTGTACTACCGGTGAGCCGTAGATTGGATTTTCCCTGTAAAAAGTCTCATCCAAATTGGGCGCAATAACATAGTCCAGGGATGCATCCAACGTCTTCTTAAGGCCGCCATAATAAAATAGAGTTCCTTCAGTCGTATAGCTGCCTCCTCCTGAATACGGTTCAAAACGAATACCGACATTAAAATCTGAATGTGCTGTGACTCCAGGCAAAATGTGATCATACGGATGTACCAGGGCGCCGGGACACCAGTTTGCCCGCTGCAGGAGCCATGTGCCGGATTGTGGGTATAATTCATTCGCCCCGCAATCGGTGCGCCAAATCGTCTGGTTTGCTATAGAACTACCATTAAAAAGAACATCATAGCTATGTGGCATAAATTCGCAACAACCATTAGCATCTGAACCATGGCCGGTTACAAGAAAACGCAGCTTCGCAGAGACTGTATTGTCAGGAGCGGTATCCCTGACTATCGGGAAGTGTGAATTGATGTCAGGCGTACCGCCATATCCATAACTACCGGAATAAATTCTGCGTACACCGGTAACCTCTCTGTCCGGCGCACCTTCAATGAAGGCAAACCTCACACTACCGGTAAAGCCACCGGAATAACCAGAGAAGAAAATTCTCACCTTGGCTGAGTCATGCAGCAGCGGTTCAAAATCTGATACGTCGTACACATAGGTTTGGGTAGCGGTCCATGGAGTGCGGGGGGCCAATGCATTGGAGTAAGGCGTTATTAATCTGCCCATTTCGTAACTCTGTCCCGAAGGCGTGATAAGGTAATTGAGTACCGTATAATCCCAGTCGCCGCACCAGCCTGTCTGTCCAGGCTGATCACCGGGATTTGCCGGGTCATACCCACCTCCGCACATGTACTTGCCAAGCGTGAAAATCATATAAATATTCCTGAACGTTTTTCCTTTGGCAGGAAAAACCACCGAGCTATCATAACTGCCAAACCATGTCAGACGGGCATTCGTGGCATTCACCCATGTAGTGTCCCCCGGTGCAGCCTTTACCGACACATTGATGCATAATACTGCGATCAGTAAACTTAAGTACTTCTTCATTCGATATTAAATTCTTATGAAGGACAAAGATAAGCGCCGGGATGGATTAATAATATTAAACAAATCGAGTTTCATTGCAAGGAAAACCAATAATTGTTTTTAACAATATTATTTGCCTCGACAGATTTTAGAGGCAGTTTATATCGTACCTTTGCACGCTTAAATTTATAAGAATGCCAGGTTTTACAATTGCTATAGTGGGAAGGCCGAATGTGGGTAAGTCTACTCTCTTCAATCGCTTATTAGAGCAGCGTAAAGCCATAGTAGATGATCAGAGCGGCGTTACCCGCGACCGCCAATATGGTATTGCCGACTGGAACGGTAAGGTGTTTAACGTAATAGATACCGGCGGATTCGTTGCCAAATCGGACGACGTTTTTGAGCGGGAGATAAAGAAGCAGGTAGAGATCGCAATAGAAGAAGCAGACCTTATACTATTTGTCTGCGATACGGCAACCGGCATAACCGCACAGGACGAAGATATGGCAGATGTGCTGCGCCGCTCTACAAAACCAGTACTGCTGGTAGTAAATAAGGTAGACAATCCCGAAAGAGCACTTTACGCTACTGAGTTCTATGCACTCGGCTTCGATAAGACATTTTTATTATCCTCTATATCCGGCAGCGGAACCGGCGAATTGCTCGACGAGGTTGTAGCTCATATCAGTGAAGAAGCTCCGGAAGAAGTTACCGATAAGGAAGGTAACCCACTGCCAAAATTTGCGATCATCGGCCAGCCAAATGCGGGCAAATCTACTCTATTGAATGCGCTGGTGAATGCAGAGAGAACTATCGTATCAGATATAGCAGGCACGACACGTGATACGATACACACCCACTACAAATTGTTCGGAAAGGAGTTTGTGCTGATTGATACGGCCGGTATACGCAAAAAGAAGAATGTACATGAAGACCTCGAGTTTTATTCCGTAATACGTGCGATACGGGCTATGGACGAGGCCGATGTGTGTATGTTGCTGATAGATGCCAAGAACGGGATCACAGCCCAGGACGTAAGCATCTTCAGTCTTGCAGCTCGGAAGGGGAAAGGTATAGTAGTGCTGGTGAATAAATGGGACCTCGTTGAAAAGGAAACGAACACAGCGCGTGACTATGAAAAGCAATTAAAGGAAAAGCTGGAACCGTTTACAGATGTGCCGGTAATATTTGTCTCAGCAAAAGAGAAGACCAAGATATTCCAGGCTATGGAGAAAACGCTGGAGGTATATGAGAACCGCGGCCGTCGCGTAACGACATCTGTGTTGAATGAAATAATGCTTAAGGAAATCGAACGCTACCCTGCGCCAATGACGAGAGGCTATTCAGTGAAGATAAAATTTGTGCAGCAGGTACCTACTGCAGTGCCTTCCTTTGCATTCTTTGCTAATTACCCCGATGCAGTTAAAGACTCTTATAAGAACTTCCTTGAAAATAAACTTAGGAGTCACTTTAATTTCAGCGGCGTACCGGTAAGAATATTTATGAGAAAGAAGTAATTCAAATGGCTTAATAGCTTAATTGCTGAATGGCTCAATTGGCGCGATTTAAAAGAATACTAATAAGACTAGAATTGTGAAGACACGGACTTTAAAGAAGGACAAGGTAAATATCATTACACTGGGCTGCTCCAAGAATATGGTGGACAGCGAGGTATTGAGCGGACAGCTGAATGCAAATGGTATTGATGTGCTCCATGAGAACCACAAGCTGGATCACAATATTGTGGTGGTGAATACCTGTGGATTCATAGATAAAGCAAAGGAAGAAAGCGTAAACACCATACTGGACCAGGTGGCCCTGAAGAAAAAAGGAAAGCTGGATAAAGTATATGTGACTGGCTGCCTCAGCGAGCGCTACCGTGGCGATCTGCAGGCGGAAATACCCGAAGTAGATGCATGGTTCGGCACTATGGAGCTGCCGCTGATACTGAAGCAATTTAATGCCGATTATAAAGCAGAACTTGTAGGCGAACGCCTGCTTGCCACGCCAAAGCACTATGCCTACCTGAAGATATCGGAAGGCTGTAACCGGACCTGTTCTTTTTGCGCCATACCGTTGATGCGTGGCGGCCATGTATCCAAAACCATTGAAGAGATCGTTACTGAAGCAAAGCGCCTGGTCAGCATGGGTGTGAAAGAAGTAATGCTTATTGCCCAGGAACTAACTTACTATGGCCTGGACATTTATAAGAAGCGCGCACTCGCCGATTTATTGAAACATCTGTCTGACGTACCAGGGTTACAATGGATTCGCTTGCACTATGCCTACCCTTCAAAATTCCCGCTGGAGATACTGGACGTAATGCGCGAGCGCGACAACATCTGCAAATACCTCGACATGCCTTTGCAGCACATATCAGACAATATGCTGCAGGCCATGAAGCGCCAGATTACCAGAAAAGAGATCACAGACCTCATTGGCAATATCCGCGACCGCGTCCCCGGCATCTGCATACGCACCACGCTGATCACAGGTTTTCCTGGTGAAACACGGGCCGACGTGGAAGACCTCAAGCAATTCCTCATAAAAACAAGATTGGATCGCGTAGGCATATTCACTTACTCTCACGAAGAGAATACATCTGCCTACGAACTGCAAGACAAAATTCCAGCCGAAGAGAAGGAAGCCCGTGCACAGGAGATAATGGAAGTGCAGCAGGAGATATCTCTCGAAAAGAACCAGGAAAAAGTAGGCAGGACGTTTAAGGTGATCATCGACAAAAAGGAAGCAGGCCGCTACCTAGGCCGCACAGAATTTGATAGCGTAGAGGTGGACAACGAAGTGGTTATTCATAGCAAGAAAGCACTGCCAATCGGCGAATTTGTCAACGTGAAGATCACTAAGGCTTTTGATTATGACCTGGAGGGGGAAGTAGTGTAGAATCACATCATACTTAGGGCTTAACCAGCGATCCAAGCATGGTTTTTGTATTGTCTTTGATAAACAATTGATCATGCGAACTTTAGGAATCATTCTCATTGTTGTAGGCATCCTGATGTTTATCTTCAACGGCTTCAATTACCAGACCGAAAAGCGGGTGGCAGATATCGGGCCTGTTAAAATAAACAAGACCGAAAATCACAGTGTAGGTTGGCCTGTGTACGCAGGCGGACTCGCCATTGTAGCCGGGATCGTTGTGCTTCTGACTGGCAGAAAGAGCAGTCAGTCCTGAATCGCCTAATACATCCGGTAGTATTTACCGGGCAGCGCTTTAATAACACCCTGCATCTCCAGCTGCAGCAACGTAGCTGCCAGCAATGAATTGGCAAGGCCGGTATGATGAAAGAGTTCATCTGCATGAACTGAGTCCTTGCTTTGCAGCAGATCCACGATCATCTGTTCATCGGGAGAAAAATTGATGAATAACTGCTTCTGCACAGACTTCGGTTTCCCATCCCTATCCCAGTTCATCATCTCTATCAGTTCCTGCGGTTTTGTTACCAGTGCTGCAATGTTGGTGCGGATAAGCTCATTGCATCCTGCGCTGCGACTGTCATTGACTCTGCCCGGATAAGCAGCCACTTCTCGGTTATAACCACTCGCCATGTGCGCGGTGATCAGCGCACCACCTGTTATCGAACTTTCTATCACAACTGTTACATCACTCATACCGGCTACGATCCGGTTCCTCATAGGAAAATTGCCCTTGTCCGGTAATGTCCCGGAGGGAAACTCCGTGAGTAGCCCGCCGTTTACCATCATTTCATCACCAAGTTCTTTGTGAGAATGTGGATATATCCTATCTAGTCCATGACCCAGCACACCTACTGTCGGAATCCCCAGCTTCACACATTTCTTGTGGGCAATACCATCGATGCCTAATGCCATGCCGCTAACAATAAGAATATTGTCGAGCGATTGCAATCCTTCTACCAGTTCTTCGCAAAGCTGGTGGCCATAGTCAGTATGCTTACGTGTGCCAACAATTGCAACGATCTTTGGTGAATCGAGATTTGCATTCCCTTTATAGAACAGCACTAAAGGCGCATCGCTGCAATTACTTAATCGTTTAGGATAATTACCGGTAATAAACATCGGTTGAATATCCTTCTTAAGAATGAAGTTCAGCTCCTGATCCGCCTTCTTGAAAATCTCCTCATCTTTAAAACCCCTGGCACGAGTCTCGGTTATACCATCTGTTTTGCACAACTGTTTAAGAGGTGCCTTAAATACTTCCGTTGCGCTGCCATATTTTTCCAGCAACGCTCTGCCTGTTTTACCGCCTACACCTGGAACATTAGTTAGTGCAAGGTGATAAAACAATTCTTCATGTGGTGATCCCGGCTCCATATCTCTATTCAAAAAATCATCCTGCGGCAATAATTGCCATATTATACAACTATCTTTGGGGTGAAAATATAAAAAATGAGAAAAATAGCATTGGCGATGTTTTTAGTGATGTGTTGCCTGGTATCATTCGGGAAAGGCTCAAAGAAGCACAACAATGAAATGATCTCAATAGCGCTACGGCATACCGGATGTTTTGGTCGTTGTCCGGATTACAGCATTGAAGTGCACCGGAACGGAACCATTACTTACACCGGAAGGATGTTTGTTTTGGACTCCGGTGTATACACAAAAAAGGTAGGGACAAAAAAAACCTTACCGATAATTGAACAGGCAGAAGCGTTCAGACTCGACACCTGCAAAGACAGATATGAGAGCCTTGTGCCGGACCTTCCGGGAATCGTTTATACCATTAAATATAAGTCGACGACCAAAATGATCCTAAATGCAAACTTCGGTCCGGCAGTACTTGGGGAGCTGCGCGAAAAAATTGATGGGTTGGTGAAATTCAAGGCTGCGGAACCCGGAACACTTGGTCACCTTGAAGGGGCGTGGCATAAAACTGCCGGCGGCCACAAGTAACGGCCGGCCGTGCTTCCGAAAATAACGTGATGATTATGCGAGGTGCAGCTTCTCCTTCTTCGCAAGCAATTGCTCCACGGTCTCCTTATACATCTCGTCAGGCACACAGCAATCTACCGGGCATACTGCAGCACATTGGGGCTCGTCATGAAAGCCCTGACACTCGGTGCATTTTTCCGGCGTAATATAGTAAACATCAGTGGCTACAGGACTATGCGAAGCATTGGCGTCTGTCGTGCTGCCGTCCATGAGCGTCACCTGGCCTTTTACGGTGGTGCCGTCTGCCATCGCCCATTCTACTCCACCTTCGTATATTGCATTATTAGGACATTCTGGTTCGCATGCGCCGCAGTTGATACACTCGTCCGTTATCTTAATAGCCATAAGAAGTCTTAATTTTGATTAGTTTATTTCGGCGCAAATCTACAACTTCGCACCAAAATTGCAGGTTATTGTTATCAGTAAGGCAAAGTAAAATCGAAAATGCGGGATAACAAAACACTATTAATTATATATTAAAAATGAGTTTAGCAAAACCTGTGGATAGGCGGATAGACCTGTTGTGTAACCTGGGCGGATACATGAGCATGAATGGTGAAGACTGGCAGCAGGCGCAGTTGAAAGCAGAACGTGCTAATGCATGGTTTACTGCCAGCCATATTGCCTTGGCGGCGCAAAATATAGTTGATCAGTTCCTCCAGCGGGAGAAACTGCAGCAGTGGATTGGCAAATACAAACTACCCGATCACGCAAAGACGGTGGGCATCGTAACGGCAGGCAACATTCCGCTCGTTGGCTTCCACGACTTCCTGTGCGGGTTTATAACTGGTCATAAACTGTTATTAAAACTGTCTTCAAAAGATGAAGTTTTGATTACGCATCTCATTTCGAAATTGTTTGAGTGGGAGCCTGCCCTTTCCCAACAAATAAAGATTGCAGAGCGGCTGAACAACTGCGATGCATATATAGCCACGGGCAGCAACAACACCGCCCGCTACTTTGAACAGTACTTTGGCAAATACCCGCATATCATCCGCAAAAACAGAACGTCTGTAGCTATACTCGATGGCAGCGAAACGGATGAAGACCTGGCTTTGCTTGCTGACGATGTATATCTATACTATGGCCTGGGCTGCAGAAATGTAACGCAGGTATGTGTGCCGCGAGGCTATAATTTTGAACGGCTGCTAAAGGCATTCACAAAGCATAATGCCTATGCCGACCTGAACAAGTATAAGAACAACTATGATTACCATCTTGCCATTTACCTGCTCAACAGGGTGCCCTATATGAGTAATGAGTCGCTGCTGATGGTGGAAAATGAACTGCCTTTCTCGGCAGTGAGTGTGCTCCATTACCGGTACTATGATGATAAGCAACAGCTTATCAATGGACTTACTAAAAGTGATGATATTCAGGCAATCATTGGTAAAGGCTTTATACCGTTTGGCGATTCACAAAAGCCGGCTTTGAGCGAATACGCCGACGGTGTGGATACGATGGAGTTTTTATGCAGTTTGTAGCAATCATGCGATAAAGTAACTTTGTCTTGATGAAAATCTTCCTCGCCCAGCAAAACTACCATATAGGCAATTTTGAAGCCAATACTGCTAAGATCCTGACCGCTATTGAAGAAGCAAAAAGGCAGGGCGGCGACCTCATTGTGTTTTCTGAGTTGGCAGTTTGCGGCTATCCGCCACGGGATTTCCTGGAGTTTGATGATTTTATTGAACAAGGCTTATTAGCCATTGAAAAAATAAAAGCAGCGGCCGACACTATTGGCGTGCTGGTTGGTTGCCCTTCGCGAAATCCAAAGCCGGAAGGAAAAAACCTATTCAATAGCGCCTATCTGCTATTTGAAAAAGAAGTAAAAGGCATCGTACACAAATCCCTGCTGCCCAACTATGATATTTTTGATGAGTACCGCTACTTTGAACCGGCATTCGAATGGAACGTCGTTTCGTTCAAAGGAAAGAGATTGGCGGTCACCGTTTGCGAAGACATCTGGAACCTTGGCGACGATCCATTATACCGCATGTGTCCCATGGACGAGCTGATAAAGCAGCAGCCTGACATCATGATCAATCTCAGTGCCTCACCATTCGATTATCTGCACGCAGACGGGCGAAAAGGGATTGTAAAGCTGAACGTGCAGAAGTACAAGCTGCCCATGGTATATTGCAATACCACCGGCTCTCAGACAGAAATTGTCTTTGACGGCGGCTCGCTGGTAATGAATGCAAATGCCGACATCCTGGTGGAGATGCCGTACTTTGAAGAATCATTGCAGTCAATAACCTGGAATGAGGATGGTTCTTTCACACAAAAAATTGTGCGCCGCGCGGCAGAAGTGCCAGAGCCCGAATTGATACCCGAAAAGTTTGAACCGGAGAAAAATATTGACAAGATACACCACGCCCTTTTACTTGGCATTCGCGACTACTTCCGCAAGATGAATTTCACTAAAGCCATCGTTGCATCGTCGGGCGGCATAGACAGTGCAGTTGTTCTTGCACTTGCCTGCGAGGCTTTGGGGCCGGAAAACGTAAAAGCGCTACTGTTGCCATCACAGTTTTCCACCTCACATTCAGTGAGCGATGCAGAGCAGTTATCAAAGAATCTGCGGAATCCTTATGACATTATCGCTATCAAAAATGTTTTTGCGGCCTTTGAAATCGCATTAAAGCCGGTTTTTGAGGGCACACAATTTAACGTAGCGGAGGAAAATTTGCAATCCCGTATACGCGGTGCGCTCGTAATGGCTGAAGCAAATAAGTTCGGTTATATCTTACTCAATACATCGAACAAGAGCGAACTCGCCACGGGCTACGGCACTTTGTATGGCGATATGGCCGGCGGCCTCGGCGTACTTGGCGATTTGTACAAGCAGCAAGTGTACGCTTTGGCGCGATACATAAATCGCGACAGGGAGATCATCCCTAAGAATATTATTGAAAAGGCTCCAAGCGCAGAACTACGTCCGGGGCAAAAAGACAGCGACAGCCTGCCGGAATACAGCGAGCTGGACCCTATCCTGTTCCAATATATCGAACGCCGGCAGGGACCAAAAGAAATAGTGGCGATGGGAAATGATGCCGCCCTCGTGAACCGCGTACTAAAACTGGTAAATACCAACGAATATAAGCGCAACCAGTTTTGCCCTATTATCCGTGTTTCGCCAAAAGCGTTTGGTATTGGAAGAAGGGTGCCAATAGTAGGAAAGTATCTGTCGTAATTATGCCCATCCAATACTCCTTCACTACCCGCTGGAAGACGAAAGCCCCCATTCATGAAGCATGGGAAGCAATCAGATTGTCGCTGGAGTGGCCACGATGGTGGAAGAGTTTTGTAGCTGTGACCGAGCTGGAGCCCGGTGATGACATGGGCATTGGCAGCATACGCAGATATACACTGCAAAGCCCCACCCGCTATAAGCTTTCCTTCGATCTGCTGCTTACGGAACGCATAGAGCACAAAATGCTAAGGGGAAAAGCTACCGGAGAACTTGCAGGTACCGGCACATGGACGTTTGAGGAGAAAGATGGTATGACTTACATCGAATGCCTCTGGGAAGTAAGCACCACTAAAGCATGGATGAATGCACTTGCTTTTATACTTAAGCCCGCCTTCCAATATAATCACCGCCTTGTAATGAAAAAAGGAGCAAAATATCTCTCCAGCCGGCTTGGTGTGAAAGTAGCTGATATCAGCTAGCCTGTTTTGCATTTGCCGGAACCCAGAACTTTTTCACCTGCTCTGCAGCCCATGTCATATCCAGTTCGTTCATGCATTTGAAATGGCCCCGTGGGCATCGCTTGTAGCCAAGTTTGCTGCACGGATGGCAGCCCAGCGCCTTATTCTCCATGATCACTGACTGCGGTGATATCCTGTCCCGTAGATTATTGTAACCATAGTAAGGGAACATACCCATAGCTGGCGAAGTATTGCCCCAGAAAGAAATGACGGGCTTTTGAAAAGCTGCCGCCACATGCATCAACCCTGTATCATTACTCACGATCACCCGCGCATACCTCACCAATTCTGCAGACTCATTAAGATTAAATTTACCGCAGGAATTATATATTTTGATCCTGTCCTGCGCCGCTATTTCCGCTCCCTCGTCCCGGTCATCCGGCCCGCCCAGCAGTACTACCGGATAGGGCACTATTTCACAAAACTTCTTCCATTGATGTACAGGCAGTTTTTTAGTATTGTAAGACCCGCCAATGACACAGCCCACAAAACCTCCCCAATGACTCATGGGTACGTCTTTGCTTGTCAATTTGTTTTCTCCGAGGAAGTAATCAAGTCCTTTTCCATCGTTGAACACACCAAGGGGCCGCACAGTCTCAAAATACCGTTCAACAATACTTTGGTCCGGCATCAGGTTCACACGCAGATTGGTGAGTATCCACTTCTGAAAATTGAGTTTCGGGAATGAATAGCTTTCTACCCCCAGTGCTTTCTTCACGCGAAGCGTACGCACATTGTGGTGCAAATCTATTACATAATCAAACTTTTCTTTTTTGAGTATATCAATTACCGCATTGAGATCATCATACAGGTAGTGCAGCCGATCAATGTATGGATCGTGCATCAGCACAGGACTGAACGTAATCTTCGTAAGATAGTGTATCTCTGCATCAGGGTATTTCTGCTTCAGACACCGTACAACAGGCGTGGTCAGCACAATATCGCCTATTGACGAAAAACGGATAACCAGCAGCTTCATGATCTCACCCAAAATTTTCAGCAGTATTAATTAGCAGCGTAAGATATTTCCACCCATGCTTTGTTCTCGGTTACGCCGAGCTCTTCTTTAGCCGCAGAAGATATTCCTATCACACTGTTGGCATAAGTCTTGGTACCGGGTATCGGGCCCATCACTTTTACATAAACCGTTTTGCCGGAGCCGGGATTGAATACTTTGATAACACTGCCACGGGGGGTTGCATTATGAAAGGCGTAATAAACATCATTCCGGCCCGGTTTTTCAAAGAACACTGCGCTTCCTTTTTCTGTCAGCACATTGGTGCCATTCGCCGTCTGCCGGTCAAATGTCGTATCCAGCCCTCCGGCCACCATTTGCCTGGCGGGAACTGCGACAGCTTTCTTTTTAATAATGGGATATGCCTGGAACGTAACAGGATTGGCTGTATCGTAAGGAAAAACTTTTATCCAGCCAACAAACAATACTTCGTCCGGATGCAGCGTATTACCTTTGAGGTTGTTCCAGCTTCTCATCTGGTCTTTGGTAACGTTCGCGTATGTGCTCACCAGCATCAGATCATCCTTTGGCCCAACGTGATAATATAATTCATGATATTCTCCGAAACCGGGCTTACCCGGGAAATAATTAGCCCTGTTTACCGGTATATTAATGACTGAGCCCGGTTGTATCTTCTTTACCGCACCTATCTCATTTGCATAGTCCAGCGCCTCGTCCGAAACGTAAAAACGCTTAGCCAGCATATGCCCATCTTCTCCGAACTTCACAGTATACTTTATCACCCAGTTGGTCCCTTTGCGCGCGGCAAACAAGCTGTCCATAACCTGGCCGTTTGCCCCGAAACACAACAATGAACATATTCCTATGAATAAGTATTTCACCATATTTGAGCGGAATTAGGCGCGAAAATTACAACAATTATGGGCAATTTTCTTATTGGCCTTCCGATATTAACTTAATGTATTTAACGTACATATGGTTATTCGGGAATGTCCATCCTTATCCGCCAGCTTTTGGGCAGATAATTATTCACGCGATTACCTAACGATTTTATCCAGCCTAACCCTAGCCCATTATATCGCACCATAAGCCATCCTCGCTCCAGATCTTTCAGATGCATATCTTCGCGCTTCAAGAAAAGCAACGATTGTTCTTTACCGACATCTACCGATGCAAGATCGGCAGATACGTCGATACTCAATGCTACGTCATGCGAAGGTATCCAGTCTTTACCCGCCGGATTGCCAAGGTTCACTCCTGTCTTTCTCAGGTATACAAATTTTTGTAGCAACTGCCAGTCCGGCTCATGCCCGGTTTTAATCGCAAATTGCTCTTCCTTTCCATTTTGAAGAAATGCCCATTCTCCATTGCGCAATAAAAAGCCCGCCTGCTGTTGCAGCTGTTTACTGTGCATCGTTTTGAACCGGGGCATTTGAAGATCCGATTCTTCATCATTCTTTCTTATAGCTGCAATAAAAAAACCCTCTCCCTTTACACTACCAGGAAAAAAGCGATAGCCAGTCATCCCTTTCTCCGATTCAGATACCGCAATACCCCACTCCTCATTTACATTTACCTTAAGCGGCGACACATCGTATGTCCCGGATAGCCAGTCGAGTATATCTTCGTCCTCCTGCGGTGAGTAAGAGCAGGTAGCATAAACGAGAATGCCACCCTGTTTCAGCGCCGGCCATACATCCGCCAGTATCCGCTGCTGCCGCTCGCTACACAGCTGTACATTGGCCTCGCTCCACTCCCCGAGCGCTGCCTCATCTTTTCGCCACAGGCCAGAACCACTGCATGGCGCATCCACCACTATCACATCGAAATATCCCTGCAATTTTGCAAAATCGCGCGGATCATTACTTGTAACCCATGCATTGGTATATCCCCAGCGCACCATATTTTCTTCAAGTACGGTAGCACGTGTGCGGATAACATCGTTAGATATGAGGAGGGCACTTTCACCGAGCAATGACGCCAGCAGCGTACTCTTGCCTCCCGGCGCTGCGCACAAGTCGAGTACCCGTAAGTTATCGCGACTCTCCAGAACGTTGCGCAATAAATAGTCCAAAAACATGGAAGATGCTTCCTGCACATAATATGCTCCTGCATGATAGGCAGGGTCAAGCGTAAATACCGGCCGGGATGGCAGGTACCTTCCATTTTCGCACCACGTTACTTTCTCAAAGTCTGGAAAAAGGCCAATGTCTTTTGCCGGATTCAGCCTTACGGAGGTTAAAGGCGCAGCCTCATGCGCCGCAAGAAACGCAGCCTCATGGAAGCCTCTTGTATTATGCAGGTCTCTTATCAGCTGCTCCGGAATACTACCGTTCATAACGTCGATCAAAAGTAAACTATAACTAATGAACTTAAAAAACACTATTTTTCGAAAGAATGAAATTCAGGCTAAGCAAGCGCTTACCCCTTTTGCTGATACTTTTGTTTGCACTCCTGTTTGCTAAACTGCATATAAATAAGCGCGCAAACCAGGGAAAAGATGTCTGCTTTAGTATTGCCGGCGATGCACGGGGTTATTATGCATGGCTACCTGCCATCTTTATTTACCACGATCTCAACTTTACGTTCTTTGACAGCGTGGAAGTAAAGGATACAATGTGCGGCGCCGGCTGTGGCATTAACATCCAGGACTACAGATATTTTTTTAACGGACGGGCATGTGATAAATATTATCCGGGTTGCTCGTTCATGACGATGCCTTTTTTTGCACTTGCTCACCTCTACACCCGCCATTTCTCAGGCTTGCCGCCCAACGGCTATTCGTTCTGGTATCTAAGGCTGATGCCCTTTGCAGCCATGTTTTACTACATTGTTGGTATGCTGTTCTTCCTGGGCATACTCCGCAAACTGATGCTGACGGATGTTCAGCAATCGCTCACTATAGTTTTCGTTACCCTGGGATCGAACATGATCTATTATATAATCGACGCCCCCTTGTATTCTCATATATACTCTTTTGCACTCATTGCTGCCTTTCTTTACTATTCGTTTGCCTTGCGCGATCATTTTTCACTGCAGAACATTGTTATCCTTTCATTCATTACCGGCATGACGTTCATTTCGCGACCGGTAAATCTCTCCATTACGCTTATGCTCCCATTTATATTGGGAAGCGAAATAAAAGCAGGTTTAAATAAAGTGAAGGAGAAACCATCTTATGTTCTTTGTCTGCTGCCGGTATTAATTGCACCTGGCGCTCTTTTTATTCTTTACAAGATAGCTACGGGCCACTTTTTCATTTATTCTTACAGCAAAGAAGGCTTTGACTTTCTGCGTCCGCACTTCTGGCAATTCTTATTTCATTACGACAACGGTATATTTCCCTACACACCACTATTGCTCATCCCATTTTTATTTAGTTACTGCTGGTATCATCAGGAAAATAAAAAAATATTTTGGGGATCGATAATAGTGCTGTTAGTAACCTTCTACATTCAAAGCTCCTGGTGGTGCTGGTATTACGGCTTTTCATTCGGAGCACGAACAATGGTAGATTTTGTACCATTGTTCGGTATAGTTATAGGACTTTCCCTGAAACATGCTAACCTGAAAAGGCATTTCTATATATTACCCATCTATTTTCTATGCTGCGCACTAACACTTGTGTTGTACAATCAAAAAAGCGCCAATCATTTTATGAATGATTATCCGATAACTGATTACTGGAAAGCGCTGGGAAGCGCAATCGGTATACATTAAGCTATATCCGGAAATCTACACCCGTATAATTATGTGGCGTGATAGCCTTCAGCTCCTTTTTGACTTTGGCGTTCACTTTCAGTGTATCAATGAATTCATGAATGTCCTTCTTTGCAATGCTCGCCTTGCCTCGGGTAAGCGCCTTAAGTGCCTCGTAGGGTTGCGGGTAGTTCTCTCTTCTTAGCACCGTCTGTATTGCTTCCGCCACCACAGCCCAGTTGCGCTCCAGGTCGTCTTCCATCTTTTGCTTGTTGAGCAGCAATTTGCCAAGGCCTTTTTCAATAGAACGGATAGCAAGGAAGCCATGGCTCATTGGTACGCCTATGTTGCGTAGCACAGTACTATCCGTAAGATCGCGTTGCAGGCGGCTTATCGGCAGCTTGGCGCTCAGGTGCTCATACAATGCATTGGCAATACCAAGGTTCCCCTCCGCATTCTCGAAATCGATCGGGTTTACCTTGTGCGGCATAGCGCTGCTGCCTACCTCTCCGGCTTTAATCTTCTGCTTAAAGTACTCCATGGAAATATACTGCCACACATCGCGGCAAAAATCGATAAGGATAGTATTGATACGCTTCAACGCATCAAACTGTGCAGCCAGATTGTCATAATGTTCTATCTGCGTGGTATACTGCATGCGCTCCAGCCCCAGCTTTTTATTTACAAAGTCATTGCCGAACTTCTGCCAGTCCATATGTCCGAAAGCTACTTTGTGTGCATTGAAATTGCCCGTGGCCCCGCCAAACTTGGCTGCAAAAGGTATATTCAACAGCTGGTCTATCTGCCCTTCTATACGCTCTACAAACACCATGAATTCTTTACCCAGCGTAGTAGGCGATGCAGGCTGCCCATGTGTGCGCGCCAGCATCGGGATGCCATTCCACTCCACGGCCAAGTGATATATCTGCAGGTGCAGGTTCAGCAATGCCGGTAGAAATTGTTCTTCAAGCGCTTCTTTCCATAGCAGTGGCACCGCAGTGTTGTTCACATCCTGCGATGTAAGACCAAAGTGTACCCATTCTATACTATCGCCGGCGCCAAGCGCAGTCATCTTTTCTTTCAGAAAATACTCCACTGCCTTTACATCATGATTGGTAGTGCGCTCTATGGTTTTTATCTGCCTGGCATCCTCTTCGGTAAATTGTTCGTAGATATCCCGCAGCTTTGCCGGCTTTAGCCTGGGGGGCAGTGTTATTATTTTCTTTTCCGCGAGGAACAGGAAGTACTCCACCTCTACCCTTACCCGGTACCGGATAAGGCCAAACTCAGAAAAATAAGGTGCAAGGGCGGCAAGTTGGGAGCGGTAGCGCCCGTCAACCGGGCTTATGGCAGTAAGTGCATTCAATTCCATGGCGCAAAGATATAATAATCAGTACACGCATGAAATTGATGCAAAGCGAAAAAAGCACGCAGCTATGCCACGTGCTTCCATTGTACTACCAATATAGCTCGTTTAAACCGGATTTTGCTCCAGCGTCATATCTATCTTTCTTAGCTGTTCGCGCAGGTTCGATCGTAGCTCCATCAGGGTTTCCCTGTCCAGGTCCTCTACATGGTCTTCCTTGCCAAGGCCTATTTTACGCTTCAGCTCTCCGATTTTCCGGCGCGAAACTCTGCCCTTTGCAGGTGCGTACAACATACCCAGCACTGCACCCACAAGCATACTGCCGCCCACGACGTACAGTATTTTCTTTGCCTTTGTCATACAAAATTTTTTTAAGAGCGGAATTCTTCCAGCTTGCGGTTCACTTTACCCAGCTGTTTTTGCAGCACATACTTGATTTCGTTAAGCGAATCCATGCCATCATCAAGGGTCTCATTTACTTTGCCCGCAAGTTTCTTTCCTTTCTGCGACAGCTTCCTTCTTGTTTCGCTTCCTTCGTCAGGTGCATACAGTATGCCCAATGCGGCACCCACGGCAATGCTGGCGCCTATCGTTAATAATACACTCGTTAGCCTGCTCATAGTTATGGTTTTTTGTAAAATGGATACAAAAATGATACCGCCACCGGCAGCCTGTGGCGGTATCATTTAACTGATATCGTAAAAAAGAGATAAGACGTCACTCCCCGGGCCTATATATAGGAATAAGGTCGGTAACCATTGGTCCGCTAACCCTAAGATATCCGGCGCCCTCCGGCCCCCGCATTATCATGGCACCGGCCGGAAGATTTAGCGGTGCTAAGATACCCTCCGCATCGGCTAATAGATAATTTCCTTCAAACGGATATCTGCCTCCGTCGGTAAAAGGATCAGGAAGCTCGCCCGTAAGGTAAATCGACTTATCGAAAGACATGACCAACGGCATTTTATCAACTACCATACTAGCTCCCGGCTGGGCGGAACTGTTGGACATTCCGAAAACAACATTGCATGCAACACTTCTCGCACCATACGTAAATGTCGCAGGTACAGAATTGTAGGACACGCTTGCTGACAAGATGCAAATACCGTTACCCATGCACTGTGGTTGGCGAATTGTACTTGCTAACACTGTAGCCGGGCTCCAGGTGTAAAGAGTGTCGTTAATGAGATAACCATCAACAAGTTTGTTTTCTATGGCTGCTATACTCTGAGCACCGTACTGTCTGCCGTTGATGGTCATAGTGGGAGACAGTTTCCGCAGGTGGAAGCTTTTTGATGTTTTGATTTTATCGGATGCACAGTTGTGGCAGCCCGCATTTATTATTGCCATTATCAATATTAGTAGCAGCAAGTACTTCGTTAATTGTTTCATTTTGTTTATTTTTTTGAAAATATTTACCTTACGTAGATTTAAAAATATAAATTAAAACGAACTTTTAATAGTATATTTATACTGATCCTTACTCATAGCATACGAATGAAGGCATTATATATTATCTTATTTATACTTTGCTGCATTTATCAGGCCCGTTCACAGAATTCCCATGTTGTTGACTCCTTAAAGCAACTGATTGAACGTGAAAAAGTGGATACAGAAAAGGTAAAGGAGCTATGTTATCTATCGCAGTACTTAGGTTGTCACGATACCGCCGGTAAATTCAACTGCCTGCGTCTTGCCTCTACGATCGCCAAAGACGCAAAATGGGATATAGCAGCAGTTTACATTAATGGACGCCTGGGCGATATATACTTTGATTGCCTCAAAAATGATTCGGTCGCGCTGGAATATTATAAGCTGGCTCTTCTGTTATCAAAAAAATACAAGGATACACTTTCCGAAACAAGGATACTCTACTACATAGGATCAGTTTACCTTTACTTCGGTCATTATAAACAAGCTATTGAAAGCTATAACGAGATACTATCCATCAATCCAGACGCCATAGATGCATTAGGGAATATTGGAGAGGTTTATGTGAAACTGGGAGACTATCCGCGGGCAATAGGCAATTACGAAAGATCGTTGTCGACACTTTGCAGGCCGGGCAGAAAATTAAGTTTGAAGGACACGCTACAGCAAGCGGGATTATTAAGCACCATTGGCGATCTTTATCTGAATATGCTTTCGTTCAGCAATGCATTGAAGAAATACGCTGAAGCCATTGACTTATTGAAAAACGGGAAGTACACGAGCTACGATTTCCTCGCATTGAGCGGTATAGGGAAAACATACATGCAGGAAAACGAATTACGCAAAGCAATTGATTATTACTTGCTGGCTTTGGATCATGCCGGAAATTTGCGTGCTAAAAAATACCAGGTAAATATTCTCAATCTGATAAGTACCGCTTTTTTGAAAATGGACTCCATCAGCAAAAGTCTGGAATACGCTGAGAAGGCCTTATCTATAGCAAAGGAACGGGAGTACCAGGGTGAATTATCACTTATTTATATAACCCTTGGCCGTATTCACACAGCCAAAAAAGACTATATTCAGGCTGTACGGTATTTTAAAGAAGGGATAGCCATATGCGAAAAGAGCGGCTCGATCACGGATGAGAAAGACGCATGGGAAGGACTTAGCAGCGCTTACCAACAGATGAATAAGCCGGCGCTTGCCTTCGAGGCATACCGCCATTTTATTTCCATACGCGACAGCGTCTATAATGTTCAGAAAGCACACGAAATAAACAGGATAGATATACAGGCGGAATATGACCGAAAAACCCAGCTCACCGCCGTGCAAAATAAGCTGGATGTGGAAAAACAGAGGATCTACACGTATACCGGCTTCACAGGTCTTGCCCTCGTGCTGCTGCTCGCGTTCTTCATTTATCGCGGCTATAACCATGAGAAGAAGGCTAATATAGCTATCAGCACCGCCAATGTGGCTATAACGGAAGAAAAGCAAAAGGCCGATGCGCTATTGCTGAATATACTGCCCGGTAATGTAGCGCAGGAATTAAAGACACATGGCAGCGTTCAGGCAAGGCTGTTTGAGCATGTTACGGTCATGTTTACCGACTTTGTGAATTTTACAGAAGCAGGGGAACGCATGTCGCCGCAACAACTGGTGGAAGAGCTCCACACCTGTTTTAAGGCTTTCGATCAGATAATAGGTAACTACAACATCGAAAAAATAAAGACCGTGGGAGATGCATATGTTGCAGCCTCTGGCTTGCCCGATGCGAATCCAAATCATGCTGCGGACATTGTGAAAGCTGCTATCGAATGCCGGGATTTCATGCTAGATCGCAAAAGAAGCCTTGGTGATCAAACCTTTGCCATGAGGATAGGTATTAACTCCGGCACTGTAGTAGCAGGCATAGTAGGAGTCAGGAAGTTCGCTTATGACATATGGGGCGACACGGTGAACACTGCGGCACGTATGGAGCAATATAGCGAACCGGATAAAATAAATATTTCGCAGGCGACCCGGGATCTCGTAAAAAACGAATTCACCTGCACAGACCGCGGCGAGATAGACGCCAAGCATAAAGGGAAAATGAGAATGTACTTTGTAGAAACCTAAGGTTGAACATCCGGTACAAAAAAAAATTACCGCCATCTGCAGACAACGGTAATCTCAAAATGACGCTATTTTAATCCCGCGGCCTGAATATTGGGATGATATCGGTAACTAGTGTACCGTTTACCTGGAGCCTTCCGGCTCCTTCTATTCCTTTCATTATCATAGCCCCGTGCGGAAGACCCAGGGGCGCAAGAATACCTTCCGGATCAGTTAACATTATTCCATCGGGATTCGCAAAATTATAGCTGCCGTCAAAAGCGTATGTATCTCCCGTAAAAGGATCTGGTCCCGCTTCTCCCGTTAAGTAAACAGATTTATCGAAAGTCAGGATCAAAGGCGTGGGTTCCTGTACCATACCTGTAACGGGTGTGTTCACACTGGAAGACATTCCAAATACAACATTGCATGAGATACACATCCTGCCGTAAGTAAGCGTCGCCGGGATTGACCACCAGGGTGCGTTTGCAGCCGAGTACATAATGCAAATACCATTTCCCATGCAACTGGGTTGTTTTATAGAATCAATAGGGCGAGCGGGTGTTGTGGGAGTGGGTGCAGTATAATAAGCATCATTGATCAGGAAACCGGAAAGGGCTTTCTTGTTGATCAGCGAGCTGTCTATTTTTTGTTCGCTCGTAGCACTGTATATTCTGCCATTGATAATCACATTCTTCGGCAGCTTTTCCATATGAAAATTGCCCGACGTTTTGATCTTTTCCAGCTTGTCGTTTGGCTTATCCTTGCAGCCGGCGCTGGACATAATTGTTGCCAGGGCAACTAATAAAAAACAGTTTAGTATTTTCATCATAGTTTTTATTTTTTGAGATCGATGACGTTACAGAACTATAAAAATATAAATTAAAATCTATTTCCAATAATACCAATAGTATTTTTTAGGCCGAGACACATAACTTAAATACTTATTAGAATGAAATATCCTATACAGAGCAGCCAGGATAACTAAGCGATCTTCGCTTTTTTTGAGTGGGTAATCGCCGTATAGTGGCACTGCCGGTGAAGGGCACCCGGTATTAAACATAAACTGTTCAGGAAAATAAAATGTGGTAAGGCTTGCTACCTATTTGTAGGTCCTCCATGGCTTAACCCAGAAGTGACGGCCACCAACATTATTCCCCTTGTGATAGTGGAATTTGTAGTGGTGTCGGTATGTCCACTTATGATACGGCGGTTTGCGCACAATGCAGGATGAGATCGCTATGGTCGCGGCGGCAAACAGCACTATCTTTCTGAGGGTGGTCATATATTTCTCGGTCTTTGAAGCAAAGAAAAGAAAAAATGATGTAATCTAATAGTCCTCGGATATCCTTATACTTGTTTATCGATGTTTTGTGCTATCAGCAGGCGTCGGGGGAATTCCCGAGGGCTTATCATCCGGCTTTTCAGTTGGCTTATCGGCCGGCTTTTCCGGGCTTTTTTCTGCGGGATTGTCTGTTACCGGTTTATCTGCGGCTTGTTCATCCCGGTCTTTAGCCCGTTGCGCTTTAAGATCTTCCTTGCTTCCGCCGGCTTTTCCATTGTCATCCTTTTCATAGCTCCGCAGGTCGGGCATATGCTTATCGGGCTTGCTGGGCTTGTATGGATTTAAATGGTGTTTGGCAATGCGCTTTCTATCTTTCTTTTTGCGGTTTTTAAATTCCGTATGGCCGGAATCAAACTTATTCCTGCGCTCCCGGTCCCTGTGTATCCACCGGTATATCTTGTTGGGCTTATGATGCTTCTTCTTTGGGATGTATTTATGCTCCTGCGCAAAACAGGCAGCATGACCGGCAATCAACAAACAGATGGCTATGAAAATAGCTATATACCTTTTCATCAAAAAAGAGTGGCTGGCTCAAAAATAATATAAATAAAGAAGTATCAAAGCAATAGAAAAAGCCCGGCTTGAAACCGGGCTCATAATTCTTTTAACTATTAACCTATCACCTATCTCGTATAGTCCGATATCCTGATATTCAACAGCACACCTCCCCTGAACTGGAACTCCACCTGGTTATTATTGGCATAAATGTATTTGAGACCAACTTCTCCGCTACTGCCTATGTTCAGATTGTTCGGATCTCCCAGTATCTTCATGACCTGTTCCGGCGTTGTCGCCCCCATATCAATATCCGCCAGGTTCCGGTTACTCCACTTTTGTTTCAAAGGAGTCGGGCAGCTGTAGCTCATAGTTCTGAGCTTATCGTTGCGGGAATCCCATCTGAAATAGTAATCCGTATTATCGCCATCGTTCTTGTAATGCCACGACTCCTCTCCGCTCTTGTTGTTGATATCGATATAAGTAGCAGTACCGAGTATATCCTTTACTTTTTCTTCCGTTGCATTATCGGGCAGCAGGTGGCTGATGCGTGAGATGTCCCTACCGGATCCATGAACGTTGTTAGCCCGCAGGCCGATACTGCTGAAGCCCAGCAGGAGAAGCAATGCAATTCGTTTCATAAAAAGTGGTTTTTGAAACAAGAACGCCGCGATGCATCTGTTATTTTGCACCATGCTATGTCTACGCACTTTTTAACGTTTCAGCTTAATGCACCGTATACAGCGCCGTCATCCCCGCAGTCATATGATCGCTTACATGGCAGTGGAATCCCCAGGTACCCGGATTATCTGGCACCATATCCGCTGTGAGCATTGCAGCAGGCAGCAGCTCAAGCACATCCGTATTTATACCATTAATAGATACGGTATTGCCATGCCAGTGAGGTGTGTGCAGGTCTACTTCATTACCCAGCGCCATCACATACCAACGCACACGCTCACCCCTGTTCATAACAAGTCCTGGCAGGTTGCCCATGAACATACCGTTGATCGAGTGTTTTTTATTACTTTCCTCGAAATCCTCTTCGTTTGGATTCGTAAACCCTGGAATAAATGTCTGAATGCTGCTGTCCAGCAACGCGCTGGCATTCTCGTCAAAAACCATAACGAGTGTCATAAACTCGCGGTCCACGTCTGTCGGCCTGGCGTTTTCATCAGCCATTCCCCTGCGTGTCACCACGATGCCACCCACAAGTCCCGCATACATATCCGACTCATCCATGTTCACATGCGAGTGATACAGCCAGCATATAGAACTGCCCTGCGTATTACCGGGTCCTGATTCATCGCGTACAAAATAATGGTAGGTAAAATTATCGCCGGGGGCTACGCTCGTGTTAGTAGTAGCGCTTCCTGCATAGGTAGCCCCTTCTGAATTCGGATCGTACAACAGCCCGTGTACATGAATGCTCGTATTAATGCTCGTGCGGTTCCTGAAATGCACAACAACCGAATCTCCTACCACAGCCCTGATCACCGGGCCGAGTATCCCAAGGTGCTGCCATTCCGCCGTTATAGCTTTTGGCGTCGAAAAAGTGGAATCCGTATACTCCACATAACGTGGGGAAAG
>JADMIO012731127.1_pt1 | contig 31967 bp, 23 predicted proteins | sample 8958161 | NCBI WGS metagenome assembly JADMIO01 (sample SAMN16585339, study PRJNA669376) | soil metagenome | isolation source: Crop rotation soil | place: USA: Cullars Rotation, Alabama | collected 2011
CTTTCCCGTCCCTCCCCCCCCTCCGCCGCCGCCGCCACCTCCAACTGCACCTGTTGTAGCTGAGAAAGAGAAACCGGAACCGCCGGCTCCCTATGTCGGGCTTGCCGAACCAAAAGCGGTTAATGTATTTGAGACTACCGTAACAGAAACATTTCCGATCCTGCCCTATCTCTTTTTCGATAGCGCCAGCGCCGGGGTTTCTCCGCGATACCATGTTATTCCCGCGGGGCAAAAAAGCTTTTCAGAGAGAGAGCTTCCTCATAATTCACTCGGAGCGTATTATCACATACTGAATATTGTCGGAAAGAGGCTGGCTGAAAAACCTGAGGGGCATATTACGCTTAATGGTACGACCGACGGAAAGGAAGTGACGGCCGCTCAATCCAAATCCCTTGCAAAGAATCGTGCCGAGGCCATTAAAAAATATCTTACCGATATTTGGGATATTTCTCCCGATCGTATCGATATCAAAACCAGCCCGGCGCCAACCATTCCTTCTTCCGGAAGGGATACCGGCGGAATTGCCGAAAACCGCCGTGTGGAAATTATTACCGAGGATGAATCGCTCCTGGCTCCGGTTGTGCATGCACAGTTCAAGGAATATGCTATTACTCCTGAGTCAGTACCGTTTGCCATGAGCGTCAGGGTTCATGATCCCATCGCATCCTGGAAACTGGCGATCAAGGCCCATGAAAAAGAAATTTATTCCACCGGGGGATCCGGTGAACCGCCGGCAGTGATCGGCTGGAAACTCGGCAATGAAACGGCCGAAAAACTTGCAGGCGCAATCAAAGGAAGCGAAGCCTTGAAATGCGGACTCGATGTCACCGATAAAAATGGCATCACCGGCTCTTCGAATGTCGATCTTCCGGCAACAATGGAATCCTATCCTTATGAACTTTCCAGGCTCTCGCTCGTCGTTTTCGATTTTGATAAAGCCGAAATCAATGCTGCCAATAAAAAGATGGTTTCGGAATTTGTTGCCAAGACGATCAAGAACGGCTCTACCGTTTCCATCACCGGCACGACCGATGCCATGGGCGAGGTGGATCATAATAAAGAGCTTTCCACAGCAAGGGCATTCGCTGTGCATAAACTGATCAGGGAAGAAAATCCTGTTGCAGAGGTAACCAAGGTAGAAGGTATCGGCCCGACCTATTCTGCTGATATGAATGCCACGCCGGAAGGCCGGTATTATTGCCGGACTGTTACGGTACAGGTATCGACGCCGCTGAAATAAATAAGATAGTCGTATCACGTGTCATTCTGAGCAAAGCGAAGAATCCCGCGATGGATTACGGTAAGTTTCTTTCTACCACGCTTCACGGGATTCTTCACATCATCTATTATTGCTATCGCAATAATAGATGATGTGAAGAATGACATGTTATTTATATGAAATAATTTCCTCCCGGCAATCGTTTTACAAGCCACCCATTTTACATTAAATCATTGTAGTACTATGAATTTTCCATTAATGCGCGGCAAGGCCACCAAGCAGCCGCATGTCGCACTTCCCGAAGGCACGTTTGAAGAAGAACATGGCAGGGAAGGATTTTTCGGCCGCGTTTCGCATCTCTACCATGCCCATGCGCCGACGGGTTGGACACGTATCGAAGGCCCGCTCCGGCCTCATGCTTTTTACCTGAAGAACATTGAGCCGACTGATCTGAAGGATCCGAACGGTTTGCCGACGGCTATTCTCTATAATGACGATCTCATTATGCTGATCTCCCGCCGCTCCGAGCCTCACCCGGCGTATTTGCGGAATGCCGATGGCGACCTGCTTTATTTCGTGCATAAAGGCGAAGGCACATTCGAAACGGATTTCGGCACTCTTGATTTTGAACCGGGTGATTACATTGTCATTCCCCGTGCCACGACCTACCGCATGATCCCAAAGACGAAGGATAACTTTTTCGTCATGATCGAAGCTCATTCGGAAATATTGCCGCCGACCCCGGAGATGAAGGGACTGATGGGAATGCACGCTCTTTATGACATCGGCGCTTTGACGATCCCTGAATTTACCGAATTCAAAAAAAGCGATTCGAACGCAAAAGAATATGAGATCCGCGTGAAACGCCTCGGAGAATGGACTTCGATCTTTTATCCTTTTCATCCGATCGATATCGTCGGCTGGAGAGGTGACCTGACATGCTTCAAGATCAACATGCGGGATATCAGGCCGGTCATGTCCCCGAGAGTACATCTCCCACCCCCGGTGCATACGACGTTCCTTGCGACGAATTTTGTGATCTGCTCTTTCCTGCCTCGTCCGCTCGAAGAGGATCACGATACGCTCAAGGTGCCGTTCTATCATCGCAATACCGATTATGACGAAGTCCTTTTCTATCATGACGGAGATTTCTTCAGTCGCGATAATATTGAAGCAGCGATGCTCACGCTTCATCCGCAGGGCATTCATCACGGGCCGCATCCGAAAGCCTTGCGCAATCAGGATAAGCTGACCCGCACCAATGAATGCGCCATGATGCTCGATGCCCGCAACCCTCTGAAGATCGCTCCGGAAGCCGAAGCCGTGGAGTGGAAGGATTATTGGGCAAGCTGGCAGGATAAGACCCCGGCGGCAGAGGTCAAGAAGTGATGCCTGTATTCTCAGAGCATAATTACCGATAGAACATGCCGATGGAATGAAAAGACATTCTTTTTCTGCATCCTCGGCCAGGAAAATATTCCTGCGATATTTACTTGATGCGGCGCTGCTTTGTCTCGGAATATTTTCCGCGGCATTCGGATTGAAAGGATTTCTTCTTCCGAATTCTTTTATTGATGGCGGAATAATGGGAATTTCGTTGCTTATTGCCGAGGTGACGAAATTTCCTCTGCCGGTTCTTGTCTTCGCGCTCAACATTCCTTTTATCCTTCTCGGCTATAAGCAGATCTCAAAAGAATTTGCAGCGAAAACATTTCTGGGAATTTGCGGCCTGGCAATCGTGCTTGCATTTGTCAGTTTCCCCGCCATTTCCAACGATAAAATATTAGGCGCTGTTTTCGGCGGCTTCTTTCTGGGCCTGGGGATCGGGCTTTCTGTCCGCGGCGGCAGTGTGCTCGATGGCACGGAAGTAATGGCGCTTTCGATCAGCAAGCGCACGGCCCTGACGATCGGTGATATCATTCTTGGATTCAATATTATCATCTTTGCAATAGCGGCAATTGTTTTTCCGATAGAAACAGTTCTCTATTCGATCATTACCTACCTTGCGGCTTCCCGGACGGTTGATTTCGTTGTCCAGGGTATCGAGGAATATACCGGCGTTACCATTATTTCCAAACATAGCGAGCGGATCCGTGAAGCGATCATCCACCAGCTTGGCAGGGGAGTGACAAGCTATAAGGGGACAAAGGGATACGGTACTCATGGCCATACGGAGGATGTCGATATTATTTTTACCGTCGTTACACGGCTTGAAATAACGAAATTGAAATCCATCACAATGGCTATCGATGACAGCGCCTTCGTTGTGCAGGCAAGCATTAACGATACCATCGGCGGCATGGTCAAGAAACGGCCGCTGAAATAATCCTTCGTTATTATTCGTTTTCATCTCTACTTTCTTAGAAAGCATTTATGGCATCACTACAATCTCAAACCGTTTTCATCACCGGCTCTTCCAGCGGCATTGGCAGGGCGGCGGCTCTTGCATTTGCAAAAGAGGGCTGCGATCTCCTGCTTTGTGCCAGAAGAATAGCAAGGCTCGAAGAACTGAAGCAGGAAATTCATTCGCAGTTTCCCGATGTCGATGTGCATATTTTCGAACTCGATGTCCGCGATCAGAAAGCGGTTCATTTTGCTCTTTCGAATCTTCCCGAAGAATGGCGGATGATCGATACCCTCGTCAATAATGCCGGTCTTTCCCGCGGCCTTGATAAATTACAGGAAGGCCTGCTATCGGATTGGGAAGAGATGCTCGATACGAATGTCAAAGGGCTTCTCTATGTCACCCATGAGATCGTCCCCGGCATGATCATTCGCGGCAAGGGGCATATCATCAATATCGGTTCGATCGCCGGCCATGAAGTTTACCCCAAAGGCAATGTATACTGCGCTTCGAAATTCGCCGTCGATGCCATCACCAAAGGACTGAGGATGGATCTGGTTGATACTCCGCTGCGAGTCAGCACCATTGATCCCGGTTTGGTCGAAACCGAATTTTCGAAGGTCCGTTTTCATGGCGATGAAGAAAAAGCCGCGCAGGTTTATAAAACGATCAAAGCGCTTTCGGCTGATGATGTCGCCGATGCTATTGTCTGGACGGCTTCACGCCCCCCGCATGTGCAGGTTGCCGAAATGATCCTCTTCCCGACAGCTCAGGCAAGCGCGGCAGTTGTGCATAGAACTCCCTGAACTCGGATTCGTCGGATTATACGGATTCATGGGATGCACCGGATTATTTCTAATCCGATCAATCCTTTTAATCCGACGAATTCAAGTCAGGCTCAATTGTCAAAGAACAGTCACTCCCGGTGCTCACGTCTAAGTGCTTCCGGAAATGAGTAGTCAGTAGTCAGTAGCTAGTAGTTGGGGAAATCCTCTCTTCCGGTAGGCGCAGGGCTTTAGCCCGCGAGCGCGCCCCATGCAAGGAATTACCCTCACATGATGGTGGTTGGCCGCACTCTTGCCTGACCGGACTGGTCGAACGGATTACTCCGCCGCGGCGGACATTCCACTAAAGATTAATTACTGACGTGCATGGGATGATTTAAGATAAGGCCTTCAGTTTCCGATGGGATGTATTTTCCCCTTCCTAGTGGTAGTGGCAATATAGATTCAGAAGGAAAAAAACGGAAATAGCAGCCCTTATAAGAGAAGAACGTCTGGAAAGTCTAATTTGTGACAAAAATCACATAAAAAACGTAACGGACATTTTTCTGAATGCAAATATACGAAATAAAACCAAAAAATGCAAGCGGATTATTTTAAAAACCTTAGTCGGAAGCTGTAAGTTATTGAAAAATAAGGTTAAAAAAAGTGAAAAAAGTTGAATTTTTACTGAATTTGATGATTTTGATAGGTGCCCATCTAGGTGCTTAAAAGTAGCGGGGAGGGACGGATAGAGGGATAGACGTATGGAGGTGGCGTATGGAAATAATATTTGGTAGGCGCAGGCTTTAGCCTGCGAGCGCGTTTCTCAAATTGCGTGTCATTCTGAGCGTAAGCGAATCCGCCGCGGCGGACCGTGATGGTCTGAAAAAAGTTACTCGCTACAAACCATCCCGGGATTCTTCACTGCGCTTCGCTCCATTCAGAATGACACTTATGTCGTACATGTCATTCTGAGCGTAAGCGTAGAATCCCGTGATGTCTGAAAAAAAGAGACTCGCTACAATCCATCACTGTCCGCCGCGGCGGATTCACTGCGCTTCGCTTCTGCTCCTGTGGTCGCAGAAGAATGTTCAGAATGACGCCACGGCAGAATCCGTATTCTTCCATTCGGCATTCCTGCGCAGGCTAAAGCCTGCGGCTACCGGGATCTGGTTTTCAATTCTCAATTCTCAATTCTCAATTTTTTATTTTGTATATTTGGCGCGAGAATTGCGCCGCTATGAAACCGAACGAATTCCGCATCTTCCTTTCCTCGACGTTCCGCGACCTGATGCCGGAGCGGGAACAGCTTGTGAAAAAAGTCTTTCCGCAGATACGCGCCCTTTGCCGCGAACGCGACGTGGAGTTCACCGAGATCGATCTGCGCTGGGGCATTACCGATGAAGAAGCGCATTCCGGAAAAACCGTTCGTATCTGCCTTGAAGAAATAGACCGGTGCCACCCTTATTTTCTCGGGATCATCGGCAGCCGTTACGGATGGATCCCCGAAACCGAGGATTTTGAAAAAGACCCTGCACTCTTTCGTGATTTTCCCGAACTTGCCGAGCTCAGCCGCAAACGCAAAAGCATTACGGAAATGGAGTTCATGCACGGGGCATTGCTGCGCCGCAATAAGGATCATGTGGCGATCTACGAACAGCTTACCGAGCGCGATGAAGCCAATGCCAAGCCGATAGAAGAACTGCGCTCTCATATTGCAGCAGCAGGCGTTCCGCATGTTACCTTCGCATCCCCGGCAGAACTTGGTGAGCACGTTCTCCGCGATCTTGCGAAGATGGTCGAGCGGGACTGGCCTTTAAAAAAAGAAATGACCCCCGCCGAGAGAGAACGGAATCCGCACGAAGCCTTTGCACGAAACAGGACGCATTCGTATATCGCCAATCCTGAATATTATGAGCGGTTCGAAAAATTTGTGAATTCTGAGGCGTCGTCGATCGTCAATAGTCAATCGTCTATCGTCCCGGGCCCCGACGAACGACGATTGACGATTGACGATCGACGCCCCCTCATTCTCTGGGGAAGATCCGGCTTTGGCAAGAGCGCACTTATGGCGCATCTGACAAGCGAATACAAGGGCCGTCATCCTGATGCTTTTGTTGTGCGGCATTTTGTCGGCGCTTCATCTGGGGCAAGCAGTTCGGATGATGTGATCCGGCATATCATGCTTGAGATCAGGGAGCGGTATAATTTATCGGACGATGTGCCGAATGCGAATTTGCAGGATGAGCTTCCGAGCTGGCTGGGGAAGATCGGTGAAGGAGAAAAAATGATCCTTGCCATCGATGCCGTCAATCAACTGACAGGCATCGGCCCTGAAATGCACTGGCTTCCGGAATTCATTCCGCAGGGCGTGAGGCTTATCATCTCCACGACTCCGGAAATGCCGCTGGAACAGCTTCGCAAGCGTGGATGGCAGGAAATGGAGATCCTGCCGCTGACATCAGCTCAGAGAATACGGATCTCCGCCGAATTTCTTGAACGGTATCATAAGCATCTTCCGCCGGAATTACTGGAAATAATAGGGGCAGAAGCAAAACTCGAAAGCCCGCTTTTTCTTCGCACGGTGCTTGAAGAATTGCGCATCTTCGGAGTCCATGAAGCGGTCGATATGCATCTTGCTTCCTATCTGGCCTCTGAATCCGAAGCGGAGTTATTCCAGACCGTTCTTGCACGGATGGAGCGCGATCATGGCGAAGAAACCGTGCGGAATATCATGAAGGCAATATGGTCGTCGCGTTACGGATTATCCGAGACAGAACTTCTCGGCATTACCGGCCTCTCGCGCCTTGCACTCTCGGAATTTTTGATCGCACTCGAATTTCACCTGATGAAGCGCAGCGGGCTTTTCACCTTCTTTCATAATTACCTGCGACAGGCGGTGGAATTCCGTTACCTGAATTCCGAAGACCAAATAAAGGCCGCGCATACACTGGTTGCAGAATATTTTTCAGCGCAGGAATATACCCAGCGAAGGCGCGATGAAGAACCCTGGCAATGGCAGCAGTCCGGCCACCGTGAGCGTTTCATAAAATGCATCACCGATATTCCGATGCTGGATATGCTCTTAGATGAAGACCGCCGCCAGGAGCTTATCGGCTACTGGCTTGAATTGCAAAAAGAAAACGACCTTGCCGAAACCTATCATACGGTTATCGAAGCATATAAAGGGAAGTGCGAAGACGAATCCTATTTCGCCGATCTCTCCGGCAAACTCGGCGATGCACTTGTCACGGCTTCAAGCTATAAAGAAGCTGAATACCAGCTTCGCACAGCACTTGAATTGCGAAAAAAACTCTCCGGAGAAAATGATTTGAAGACCGCCAAGTCGATGAATGATCTGGCAACGCTGTATTATCATACTGGGGATTTTGAGGAGGCGGAATTACTCTTAAAAAATGTGATAGTAATTCGGGAAAAGCTGATGGATAAAAATGATCCAACCATAGGAAAAAGCCTGAATGATCTTGGGGCTATATTTTACTCTATAGGAAAGCTTAATGAAGCAGAAAATACATTTCGTGATGCAATTGAACGTTATAAGGAATTTTATCAACGCGATCACCAAGAGATCGCCTCCGCGTTAAATAACCTTGGTACCGTATTCATTCATGGTAAGAAATATGATGAAGCAAGTAATTATATCCTCGAAGCATTAGCTATGTGTGAAAGACTATTCGGTATATCACATATTACGCTTATCCAACCTACCAGAAATATTGCAATGTGTTACGCTAAAACTTCTGCTAGTACAAAGGCAGAAGAATATTACGTCAAAGCTTTGAAACTTGCTGCATCAATCTATGGAAAAAATCACACTGAAGTGGGTTCAATATATGCAAATATGGGTGTTTTCTACTCTCGTTGGGGAAAGCCTGACGAGGCCATTGAGATGCATAAGAAAGGGTTAAAAATTCGAAGAGAGCTCCTTGGTGAAGAGCATATAGAAACTATTAACTCTTATCTTAATCTTGGAATAACTCTGTATAGAGCCGGAAGGAAGACCGAGGGAGAAAAATTCATAAAAAAATATCTCCCAATACAAAAAGATTTAATGGGAGAAGACCATCCAATTTTTAAGGCCAATGAAGCTTCCTGGAACGAACTTAAAAAAGCATGACAAAAAATACCTCTTTCAAAATTTGAAAGAGGTATTTGAATAAAGACTATCCTTGTTTAAATTATATCTCAGATGGGCCTCAACTTCCAGCATCGTTAACCAATATCGTTATCCCTGCATCAGGATTTGATACGGTGACATGAATGACTGGACTATTCCCGAGTGTTACATTCCCACTCGCTCCGGCGTTGACTGTATAACCATTAATAGTTACCGACACGGGCTGAGCCAAAAGCGGCATTCCGTATTGTCCTGAACCTCCCACATAGAGCGGCGGATGTGTATTATCGGAAAGATTGATAACAACATTTCCGATCGTTTCGGACGAATTGTTATTGACTGTTACGGAATAGGAATCGGCATAGACCTTTACAGCTATTGCTAAGAGCAACAAAAGGGCAAAGGCCGAAATGAGTTTATGTTTCATTTTGGTTTGTTGATTTAATTAATAAACTAATGCTGGAAAGGATAAAGAGTCCTTTCTTGGAAGCAAATATCCAATAATAATACTAGTAATTTGTCATTCTGAGTGGAGCGAAGCGGAACGAAGAATCTGGACTTTCGAGCAACCGGAATCTCAGATTCTTCGCTTTCGCTCAGAATGACAGAATAAACCGGCTTAATCAAAGCAAAAAAAGCTCCGTCCATAAGATGAACGGAGCCTTGAAGAGAATAAGAATTCTTCTTCAATTATGCTTCAGGTGGACCACCGCTACCTGCATCTTGGCAAGATATCGTAATATTCGCATCCGGATTACCCGGTACAATTAACCGCATTTGATCACTGGGATGGCCCATTACTGACCAGAATTCTTTGTAGAATTTAAAATCCCCCGGCAAGCCGTATTGTGGAAAGATATATACGGGCAAAGCCATCGACGAAAAATCGCATGATGTGCCGAGCCTGCCATTCGAACCGAGATCAACACTTCCGGCTTGCATACTGGGCCCATACAGAGCCTGATAAGCAAAGCCTGCATTGTTGGCATTGTTTGTGATCGAAATCCTCACCTTGTTTGAAGGAAAAGGCCCCCCAGTTTCGATCTTAATTGCGACAGCACCATCGGCTATCCGGGTAAAGCACGATATACTAAATGACATGGTCGTAAGTGATTAAGGGTTAAATACATAGATACAATGAGCTAGGATGCGAAAATACAGTAAAATCAGAGGAGGGAGTGAAAAATGTAAAATATGACCTGAAGCCCGGGGAAAGATGTATTTTTGAAGTGCTCACTATCCCCTAAGTGTTTATGAAACAATATCTTAATAAAAGAGCATGTGCTGTGCTTCTTGTCATTGTATTTATTCCGGTATTCTCAGGTTTTTTGAAATCTGATTCGAGCCTGCCCGCATCTCTTCACGTACCCTTCATTCCGCAGAAAGGCAATACCTGGTGCTGGGCAGCGTGTACGGAAATGGCAATGAAATATTATCATGATAAGATAAATCCGAATGCCCCGGCATACTCGCAGTGTGAACTCGTGAAGATGTCCAACCCCGGAGATGGTACACATTGCCCGCCTGATACGATACCTGCCGATAGAGGTTTGAATCAGAGCGGCTTCCCGTTTGATCAAACCTGCGGATATCAGATCAAGCATACTTATGGCAGAGGTTCTGCGCTTTCCCAGCAACAATTAGAAGCACAGATCGCTGCAAAAGTACCGGTGATCTTTCAGTGGCAATGGTCGGGTATTACGCACACAACGCGGGATAGCTATGATTTCCATTGGCTTGTTGCCGAAGGCTGTCCGAGATCAAGCTTCTACCCGAATAAGGGCTGGGTTTCTATTCACGATCCTCTTCCTGTCGGCAGAGGGCGTCATAGGATCATTACCTATAATGAATATGCCAATAAGCGTCCCCTGAGCTTTCCGGGGTATACAAAGTATGTCTTCAATGCGCACGGGTATGATTATTATCAGTTACAATATTAAAGGAGGACATCATGAAACGTTATTCGTCTTTCTTTCTTGTTGCAGCGATAGGCTCGGTATTATTTTTATCGCAGTTTAAGCATACACCTGAAAAGCCTGACCGGCCGCTGACAATCTATGATACGGCTGTAAAGATGCTGAAAGAATTTATCATTCAGGCCAACGATACGAACCTCGGCTTTTCGGCAGCACAATTTGCCCAACTGGATGAAGCCCAAATACATGTCGATGAAGGGGTGAATATTTTTTATTTAATTCAGGACTCTCTTATTAAAAGCAAGAATCCGCTGGACTCGCATTTAGTGAGCTTAGGCAGGCGTATCTTTCCTGTCTATTATCGCGATTCCTTGCGCTCGACGATCACCTTCGATACGTCGTCAACCGGCTGGAGCCCGGTGATCTTTGACGATTCGAATATCATCGCGCCCTTTGTCCGGGATCATCGTCATGCACCGAAACCCGGCGAAGGCAATCATACTTATAAGATGGTTATGGCGCCAAGCATTCATGATGTGGTTATTATTGAACGCGATAGTCTGGGTGATCATATTCTTCCGACCAAAGAATTAAAGTTGGAGATGGGAGAAGATTACCCCGGAAAAATGCCGCTGGCAGATATCCGCCCGATCGGGAAGCAGGCATTTATTGACAGCCTGAAGCATCATGTGCTGAAATTGCTCGGAAAGAGGAGGTAGGGAAATTACGAATTACGAATTAGGAATTACGAATAGGGAACCGGGGATCAGCATCGGTAGCCGCGGGGCTTTAGCCCGCGCGAATGCTGAGGGTAGGAATATAGATTCGCCATATATGTCATTCTGAGCGAAGCGAAGAATCCCGCGATGATAACCTGAAAGCAACTCTCTGTAATCCATCACGGGATTCTTCGCTTCGCTCAGAATGACACGTATTTTTCAGCGGACTCGCGGGCTAAAGCCCCGCGGCTACCGAGGGGAGATGGGTTTCGGTTTTGCGGTTTAATGTTTCATTAGGACCAAACCTATTTTATTTGCCAGCTTGGAAATTTCTCCATACTCATCATTGGTGAGTATGATGATTGCGCTGTTCCTATCAACAAAATGGAGGATGAATGTGCAATAACCCGGCCAGCCCCCGGAGTGATACACTAATTTTTCCGATCCGGGCGTACTCTGAATAAATTCTCCGTAGCCATACCGTGATTCCTTGCCATTTGAGAGAATGTGTTTGGAATATGCGCGGTCAAGCGTTGCCTTTGTTACCAGTTTGTTCTCACGAAGGGCTTTATCCCAGAGAAGCAGATCAGGAAGTGTGGAATTCACCGAGCCATCGCCGGTGATCGCATCCAGGTATTTCACCATTTCAAGTTCAGGTACTTCATCGGGAAGAAGGTATTTTTTCAGGCTGTCGGAATACACATAACCATAGGCATAATTATCGATCGTTTCATGAAGGCTTCTGCGGGTATTATAGACCCGTGAACGCTTCATTCCCAACGGCTCGAAAATATTCTTTTTTAAGAACTCCGCATACGTCATTCCCGAAGCCTTTTCGATGATCACCGAGAGCATGGCATAGCCGGTGTTGCTATACGTATATTTTTCGTTCGGTGCAAAGAGGGAATCGGGCCGGTTCTTTTTGAAAAGCTCAATGATATCGTAATTCGTCGCAAATTTCGTTTTATCCCAATGGCTTTCCATTTCTTCCATATAATCGGGAAGGCCGGATGTATGGGTGAGCAGGTTTTCAATGGTGATGCCATAATAGGGAAGATCGGGAATGAATCGTTGCAGGGTATCGGAGTAATTGAGTTTGCCGCGCTCGGCAAGCATCATGATCGCCATGGCGGTGAACTGCTTGGTGCAGGAAGCAAGTTCGAAAAGAGAATTGTCGTTGAGCGGGATTTTTTTCTGTAGATCGGAATAGCCATAACATTTCTCGTAGATGGTTTTGCCATTATCCATAACGGCGACAGATCCGTTAAATTTATCTTTCCGGAATTTTAATTTTACCAGGCTGTCGATCTTGTGGCTTCTCCAGGAATCGGTCATGCTGCTTGTTCCGGGAGTGAGCGGATAATTAAAGTCGGGATCTCTCGTGCCCAGGCCCTGCATAATACCTGTTTGATCGAAGGACATGATCATATAGGTGATCTCATCACCGTCCTTTTCGTAATGGAGTTTGAGGGTAAGCTGGTTCTTTGACTGGAAAATAATCGTATCGATCCGGGCTTTTCCGGATTCCTTGAATTGCGCGCGGTAATTTGTTCTCAGATCCTTCTCGATTTCTTTCTTACGTTTATCATCGATGGATTTTATCTGATCGGGAAAAATACTGAACATCACAGGATACTGCTGGCGGTTATATGCCTCGATAAAAGCGCGGGCGACGGCGGTGTGGGCGGCCTGAGTGCTATCTTGTCCGAATGCGGCGAATAAGGGCAGTACGAGAAACAGGAATACGAATACAATTTTCATGATGTGAGCGAGTTTTCTGCAAAACTACTTAAACGCCATCTTGCAAAATTGTAAAAATCGAAAGTAAGGTCGTTATTCTTAAAATACTGCCTGGGGGAAAGCCCTATGGCGCTTTGGAACTCATGAATGAAATGGGATTGGTCGAAATATTCCAGTTCATAGGCAAGCTGCGTAAGGGTTTCTTCGCTGTCGCTTTTATGATGAAGCGCCTTTTTGATCCTGGCGATCTTGATAACATCTTTTGGAGATAGCCCTACTTTCTCTCGAAAAATATTTCTTAACCCGGCAGTGGAAAGATTGAGCGTTTTACTTAACTCTGCAACACTTCGTATCCGAGAACGATAGATGAGGTCATAAGCGGCAGGCAGCCTCCTGTCGAATTTATCCATGTGAAGATGATTGCGCAGGAAGGCTTCGATATGAAGCAGCATTTCCGAATCGTTTGCCGATTTTCTGATTCCGGCAGTTAATTTTTCAATTTCATACGTATCGAAGAGGCAGGAAAGTTCGGTAGCATCGTTTTTCACAAGTGAATCCATGCTGTGTTTCATGAAAAGCTGGAAGACATGCGGAAGAAAACCGATATTGATCTCCCGGAAATCAGGAGACATGCGGACAAACTGCCTTCTTTGAATCAACCCGTAGACCGATGCCTCAGGCTGCCGTATCCATTTGCCTCCTGCCTGAAGATAACTTTCTCCGCTCAGAACGATAGTAATACCAAGTTCGCCGTTCGGAACGCAGCCATAGATAAAGCCGGGCTCATGATTGGTCAGTTCATAAAGATCGAGCAGGAAAGTATTGTTGAAGGAAGAGATGCGATGGTCTATTAATCGGTAGTGCATGCAGGATAAAAGCTCAAGCGCCGGGAAAATTACGGGACAAGTAGTGCGAAGTTTCAGTCAGGATAATCTTCCTGTCCTTTCAATTGATATTCCTATCCGATCACTCCTCAAAAATCCAATGAATCCGAGTTCTGATAGTTATTCTCCGATGATCTTCGCCAACTCCTTATGTGAGATCGTCAGCGCCACTTGGTGATCGATGATGCCGAGTTCTAATAACCTTTTGATGGCGATCTCCTTCGTTTTGGCAACGATCTCCTGTGTAGAGTCCGTTTTGAAAATATGCTTCAGCCATTTAATACCTTTGGTGAGATGGGTGCGTTCATCGGCATTGACATAATCAAAAAGCTTGCCGTTCAATTGATCGCCTTTGGAATATGCTTCGCGGGAGTGGCGCAGGACTTCCTGAACGATGTTCGCTTCGCCGAAGAGATTGATCTCGGCCAGGGAATACTCAGCCGGCATTTTTGTGCGGACTTTTATGCCCAGTAATCTATTGGCAAGATCGAACGGATCATAACCAAGTTCAAGAAGCGCCTTATGGCCAAGCTCGGTGTGGCGGGTTTCATCATAGATGATCCGTGCAACATCATAATCAAAACCAAAGGGTACATCGCTGATCTCATAGAGCGCATTGGCGAATGTTTCGATCGCATCGAGCTCATCACGCTGTGAGCGGATGAGATTCAGCGCTGTTTCGTCGAACTCCGTTTTATAATCGATCTTTCCCTGATCGGCGATCTTATATTCATACGTATGCTCGAAGGTCGTAAAGCGGGGATCGCGCGTGGCGATGAAGGAGCGTTCGAATTTCTGTTTCCCGGTGGAAAGAAGCTGTTGCGGGCGGTCGCTCCGCTCGGATTTTCCGGTAATGCCGCCGAAGGAATTCAGAAGCTGCTCGAGATGCTGCTGGGTAAAGACGATATGCGCGCCGTCATATCCGCCGCGGGTATAGGCTTCCAGTGCGGCTGAGCCCCAGAGGTACATTTCCGTATAGTCGGCAAGGATCTGTTTCAGGATGCGTATTGTCGGGGCATCGGCAACCTGATCGGTCGATTGGATATGAATGGTATAGGCATTGATCAGGTGCGGAAGCAATACGCCATAGACGCCGCCAAGAAAATGAGCGGGTGACTCGGCATGAATAAGCTCCGTAAAAAATTCGAGGATGGATGGATCGCTGAAGGCATCGACCTCTTCTTCCGAAGTACGCAGTTCCGTCAGCCTCGTGCGGAGTTTCATCGCCGCTTCGGAATGATAGAAGATATGCCGCCCGTATTCGACCTTTACTTCGAATTCCGGAGTGCCCATCAGCCAGCCGGCCTGGGCGCGAAGCAGCAGGCGTTCAAAGAGGAAGTACCGCCTGAGGAGTTCGGCATTTTCATCGACGGTGTAAGCGCCGCCGAGTGCCCGTTCATCCTTCGGAAAATCGAATTTGGTAAGGATCTGTCCGTTTCCATGGAGTTCGCGAGAACCCGTCCATATGAGCTCATTTGTCTTTTCATCGGTCATAAAGGTAGTAACTTTGTGAAGGGGGAGAGAATTCCTTTCAGTTCACAGTAGGCAGTTGATAGTTTATAGTGAAGAGGATTCATAAGGTATGATCGTTGTTGACCAAATCGACGAATTCTGATTCACTATGTGTGTCATTCTGAGCAAAGCGAAGAATCCCGTGATGTATTGTACCCCGGAACTATCTACCAGAATTTGACGGGATTCTTCACTGCGTTCAGAATGACACTTAGTCCCGGTTAATTTCAAACAATGCACTTTTTCGGCCTTCATATCATCGACTGGATCATCATCGCACTCTACCTTGCGGTGCTGATCGTTATTGGCCGTTGGACACGAAAGAAGGTCAAGAACACCGGCGATTTTTTCCAGGCGGGGCGGAGTTTCGGGAAGGTCATGACGAGCTTCCTGAATTTCGGCAATATGGTCAGCGCCGATCAGGCGGCAGGAGTGACGCGCGAGATCTACCGGCAGGGTCTATCGGGCGTATGGTTTCAGAACCTCGTTCTTTTTATTACTCCCTTTTATTGGTTCAGCTCCGTGCTGCAGCGCCGCGCCAGGTATGTCGCACCGGGAGATATTTATGAACATCGTTTCCAATCGAAATTCCTTTCCGGGCTTTTTGCGCTCTATCTCCTGCTGTCTGCGATCTATGGCTCATCGCTCGGCTATCTCATCACGGGAAAAACGATGCAGGCGGTTTTGGTGAAGCCGGAAACAGAATATACTTCGGCGGAACGACATTCGGTTGAGATGTTTCGTGAGATGAAAATGCTCGAGGCGAAGCAGGGGATCGTCGTTAGTGGTTCGTCCGTCGTCGATCATCAGGGGAATGCTTCTTCGACGATAGATAAGGACCGTCTTGATTATTTGCATGAACTTGAAAAGAAGGGGGAGATCAAGGCGACCATCTCGTATCTCGATCTTACGACCTTCTATATTATCTATGGCCTGGTGACGGCCGCCTATGTCATCATGGGCGGTCTTTTCGCCGCCGCATATACCGATGTTCTGCAGGGCATCATGATCTTTTTTCTTTCGACGGCCCTGATCCCTGTCGGACTTCATGCGCTCGGCGGATTTGCCGGTTTGCATGCAAAGGTGCCTGATGCCATGTTCGATCTGTTCGGCTCGGGTGCGGGAAGCGAGTATACGTGGTATTTTGTGCTCACGATGGTTGTCGTTAATCTCATAGGGCTTGCTCCGCGCAATTTCACGGTCGGTGGTTCGGCAAAAGACGATGCTTCGGCCCGGATCGGCATGGTAACTGGGGCATTTGCCAAACGGCTGATCATTATCGGCTGGGCGCTTACGGGAATGATCGCTGTCGGGCTTTATGCCGATAAACTTTCCGATGCCACATTCATCTGGGGGACGATGACACTTGATCTGCTCGGCACCGGATTTGTCGGGCTGATGATCGCCAGTGTTCTGGCGGCGAACATGGCTTCGAAAGCAGGCTCAAGCCTGGAATGGTCGGCAGCATTTACCAAGAATATTTTACTTCCGCTGAGGCCGGATACTTCCGATAAGCGCCAATTGCTTTTTGGCAGGCTGGTTATTTTTCTCGTATTGATCGGAGGAATAGGGTTTGCCTATGCCGTCGATGATATTTTCGTCGTCTTTAAATATGTGCTCTCGATCGGTACCGTGATCGGTCCCGCATTATGGCTTGTGTATTTCTGGCGCAGGCTTTCGACAAAAGCCGTGATCGTACAGATGGTGCTTTCAATTTTAATAACGGTGGTGGTGCCGAATGTGATACCCGCGATCGGTTCGCTGCGCCAAAGTCCTGTACTGACTCAGGAAACGAAAGCCTATACGGAGGTGACGCATGTCCGGGCAAAAGAATCGGATGTGAAAAATGGGCTTGCCAGATTGCTCGGAGAGAAAATAGAGAAATCGGTGACGGTACAGCCAGTTGCGATCTATTTTGAAAAAGTAGCTCGCATCGATCCGAAGGACCCGAATTCACAGAAAGAAGGTAAAGGCGTTTTTAAATTCCAGCTCTGGATGCTCGGTATGATGGGGCTTGACCTTGAGAATTTTTCGAAGGCCGGGCTTTCCACCGCCTCCTTTGCCTTCGATATTATTTTCCCGTTCATTGTTCTTTTTGTCGTCAGCCTCCTGACAAAGCCGAACAGCGGGAAAGTCCTGAGGGAGTTCTATGCACGGGTTCATACTCCGGCTGTTGCCGATAGAGAACTTGATGCGATCGAGGTACAAAAGAGAATTGACGATCCCGAACTTGCCGAAAGAAATAAACTATTCCCGCATTCGAACTGGGAATTCCCGAAACCAACGCGGCAGGATATCTGGGGATTTGCCGCCTGCTGGGCCGGAGTGTTTCTTATCATCGGCCTGTATGTCTTGATCATGAATATTGAATAGTGGTTTTATATCCGATGACACTACCATCTATTGTCGTAATTTTGTTCTCATGATGCCCGAACAAAAACTTCACCCTGATTTCCAAACAAATCCGCAGGATACCGAATATTTCTTTCTCGGTTCCGGGAAGATCCAGGTTGCTATTCAGTGGAGTAGGAATCCCGAATGCACTCCGCTCGGTATCATCCTCTCAATGCCGCATCAGTTCCACCGTAAATGGGGGTCTTACCTGTTCCACCCGGAGCTTGGTTTGGAACGCACGGTGCCAACCGTTATTATCGATGGCGTTCGTTATAAACCGACCCATGAGAATCTGAAGGTCTGCTGGAGCGAATATGAGGGAGTACCGAATGTCCTTGCAATATGGGATGCCGGTGGACGTGAGGTTTTACAGAGTTTTTATACGTCACCTGATTCGCATGCGCTCATCGAGTGGATCGGTATCAGCGGAGCGGAAGAGAAGAAAGTAGAGATAGAAACGGCGCTCTATGCGAACCCGGCTCTTTTTTCATCGTTCGGATCAAAAGACAAAGTCCTTTATGATGTTGGGTATAATGTGATCTACCTGAGTTCGTTGCAGCCGGCAGTGATCAGGGAGCGATTCATGACCATCGAGACTCAGCCATTTGATGAAGGCGGGAAGGAAGCACACATTGTGTATGTGACCGGTACACATACAGAACGCATCGAACTGAAAACGGTTTTTGAAAAGGAAAGGAAATACTGGGAGAATACTTCGCGGATCACTTCCACTGATCATAAGAAGATCACGGATCTTTTTGATGCGGCGAAATTCGGATTGCGGGCTGTTGTCTCATCGACGGGTAGGTGTGATGCCAGTATCTGGCAGTATGGAATGGAATGGGGCAGGGATGCGGCAATTGTTGCCGAAGCACTGGTCTATTCCGGACAGTTCGAACTTGCAAAATCCGTTCTGCAAAATATCCTGACGAAACTTTCCAATGAGGAAGGCATGGTCGCCGAAGCAAGCCGCTTCCGGGGAGGAAAGGATTCCGAACTTGATTCGAACGGGCTCGTGCTGCGCGCTCTCGGTACCTATTCGGAATGGACCGGGGACAACACATTTATTAAAGAACATTGGAATCGCATCGAAGCGATCGCCGAATACCTGCTTCGCCCTGAATTCCTTGATGAAGAGACCGGAATGCTGAAAGCATCGCGCGATATCTCCGAGCGCAATGAGGCAATGGGAATTAAGAGCGGGTATGACATTGCTCATGAAACATTCGGGATCATCGGCCTGGAAGCAGCGGGCAAACTTGCACAGATCACTGGAAATGATAAGCAATATTCCCGCTGGCAGAACGCTTCGGCAAAAATGAAAAAAACCTTTTTGGATCATCCGACGCATTCGATGATCGATGCGGGGAAGATCATCAAGAGAAGATTGCCTGATGGAAGCGTTCAGAAGGAACTTCATGTTGAGAGAAAGGAAGAGCATAAGGATTTTTTTGCAAAGTTCATGCCCGGAGGAATGCCGCTTGCGGAATCCGGGAAACATTTTCTGGAGCCAGATACGGCACAAAGTTTTCCGATCATTTATGGTATTGTAGATTCGAAATCGGATATAGCCTCAAGGACAATGCAGGATCTTGAAAAACTGTGGTCGCAGGCATGGGAAGGCGGAGGCTATGGGCGATATGATGCTTCCGGCGAGCCCGATTCTCCCGGCCCATGGCCACTCGTGACGTGCTTCATGGCACAGGCATATTTTGAAACCGGTGATATCGCGAATGCGATGAAGGCTCTTAAGTGGCTCGTTGAAAAAGCCGGAAACGGCGGATCGTTCTTTGAATTTTATGGCGGGCGGCCGACACCACCGTTGCCGCCGGTAGGAATACTTGCATGGGCCTGGGCACAGTATATTGTATTAGTTGTGAAAAACATTCTCGGTGCCGAAGTTGTAACCGGCAAATTACAGTTGTCTCCTAAACTGGAAGGATTTACTTCACAATTGAGATTCGGCAATGAATGAACAAGCTTTCCGGTGCCAGTTGGGTGTAAGGAAAATCTTTTCGATTGTTTTCCTGCTTTCATTCTTTATCGTCTCACCTTCATCCTTTGCCCATACCCGTATCTATGCCTGTGTGATCGGCAGCGATTCTGCCGGTGCTCTTGTAGGAGGGAGCACGCTCGGTTCAGGGCTCTGGCAGAGTGACGATTCCGCCCGGACATGGAAGCAATTAGGGTGGAAACATGTAAAGTGCTACTCGGTCGATGTTGTGCAGAAAAGCAATGGAAAAAAAATATACATGGCCTGCGGCAACGGAGTATTGCGTTCGACCGATGCCGGTATAACCTGGCGGATGATCACCGATTGGCGAATTACGGAAGTCATGGATATTGTCATTGACCAGAAAGAACCGAAGAACATTTATATCGGAACCCCCGGAGCGATCTGGAAAAGCAATGATGGCGGGGACACCTGGTATGAAGCTGATTCCGACATTCCATACCCGATTTTTGTCTCGCGGATAAAGATCGATCCTCAGGATCATTTGAAAGTATATGCGGCAACCGAAAGCGGTGTTTATGTGACGAAGGATGGTGGCCTGGAGTGGAAACTTACCGAACCAAATCCGGGAAGCGCACGCGACATGGGCATTGAAAATGATGGGAGGATCGAAACGGTATTTTATCAGGATAGCAGTTCTCCTGGCACCCGGAAAGGCCAGTATTCAGATTACTGGTGCTTATTCCGAAATCATGGCAAGGCATATAATAATGTTCTTTTTCTTGGAGGGCCGAAGGGCGGTATATGGAAGAACGACGATAACAGCGGCATTATACCAGGCTCTTCTCCGAATATTCATTCCATGGAGAAGATTGGCGACGAATTGATCATAGGATCGCTTTCCGGTGTAATGCGCTGGGATTTTTCCGACAGGGAAAGCACTTCGATTTGGTCCGGATTATCGGGGCAGGTATGGCGTTTAAAAACAGTGGAGATCCATTGAAAATTATCATCTCCTGCATTCTTACCGTTCTTGCCTTTACATGCGTACAGGCACAATCTTTGCAATTCAAGACTGAAGTTCTCCGACAAATTGCCATGAGGGATTACCGCCCGACATTTTCGGCTGTGGCTGCTCGTTTAAAACTGGGTATCAGAACGAACGATGCTCTTCATCAGCTTGATACACTCCTTTCCAGGGATTATGGAGATATGTTCTGGATGTATGAATGTGCAGGCCTCTACTGCTCGGCTAAGGATCACCTCCCCCCCGCTTACAAGAAAAAGATAAAAGCCTGCTGGAAAAAATTTACGCCTTATCGCGGTGATACGGAAAATCATTTCCTGATGTATTATAGCTCGCTCTATCTTCTATCCCAGGAATGGCCGGAATTGAAGGATAGTGGATGGTTCATGCACCGTTCATCACGTGAACTGCATGAGGAATCCGGGCAATACCTCGATTTCTGGATCTATAGAACAGTGCGCTTCGGGCAGATAGAATTCGATTCACCGCGTTACCTGTATTATTTTATCACACCGCTCGTTCTGCTTGCCGAGTATGCAAAAGATCCGGCAATGAAGATCAAATGCAGGATGATGCTGGAATTCCTGCTTGCCGGATATGCGGAGAAATACCTGGATGGAAATTATTGCGGAGCGCATTCGCGTATCGGCAATGATGCCGCTTTCGGCACACGAACATCCGAGGCATCGAGTTACGGCGAGTATTTTTTTGAGGATACGGTCACCCATATTCTTCCTGATATTGCCTTTGCTGCCATGTCATCATTTCAGCTGCCGAAGCTGATCAGAGGTATTGCTCATGACAGGAGAGAACCGTTCGGAAGCCATGAGATAAAGCGCGGACGCAATGCGCTCCGGTATTCACCGGAATTGAATGCTTCCGTATACCAGTATACATTTACGACGAAGGATTTTTCCCTGGGGTCGATTCAGGGCGGCCTTGTGCAGCCGATACAGCAGCGCTCGTGGAGCCTGACTCTCAATAGCCCACAGAAGAATAACATTATCTTCGGCCTCCATCCCTATGTTTCTGAAAAAGAACTTGGGATGTATTTTCCGGAAGAACCTTCGTTCATGCTGGAGAAAATCGATGCGGTAAAAAACGGCTACAGCAGTGAAAATAAATGGGTGGGCGGCTCGCCGTATGAATCGATCTGCCAGTATAAGAATGAGATAGAATGTTTCTATGACATTCCCGCTGATGTGAAATATCAGCATGTAGATATTTTTCTTCCTGACTGGGGAAGAGTTCTGCAAACCGATAACGGACATATCCGGATGCAATATGATTCGTCCATCGTTGAAATAATCCCGCGATCGAATTATGTGATCATTCCAGAAAAAGGAAATTATCGCGTGCGCATTACTCCTGATTCCGGCAAAACGGGATATTTCATTATTTGTAACCGCGATGACGGGTTTAATGAATTCGATGACAGGGCAGCGTTTTGCGCCAAGGATGATATGCCCCCCGGCAAGAAGAAAGAGGAATGGCTTTTTTACTCGAAATTCCTGGAATCAAAACTGGGAAGCGCCATTCTAAAAATGAAATACGGTACGAATGAGAGAGTCCTTGATTTCATTGCGAATACCATCCGCTGATGGAGTGGTAACATCCTGCTCGATAAATCCTTTTTGCCAGGCCTCTATTTTTGAAGCAACCATAACCGTTAATTTTTTGGCGCCACCGGCAGTGAGATGGTATGAGTCAAGAAAATCTCCGTTCTCGAAAAAACCGGCCTTATCGAAATTCCACAGCGGGATATCCTCCTGCACGGCAAATTGCTCGACAGCACGGTATGCCTCAAGCCTGTGCAAATACGGAAGATCGGCCAGCGACTCCACTTTCGGACGGATCGGGCTGTTGAAAAAAGCAAACGGAATATTTTTTTCTTTACACAATAAACAGATGGCCTGAAGGTCCCTGAAGAAATCAGGATTGAAAACGAAATTCGAGTCACGTTCGTACAGGTTTTCCCCGAAACTTAATCGTTGGAAAAAATTCGGATCCCGCACTCCGCGGAATGCATTGTTGGTGACAAAAAGGTAAATGTGAATATTGGGCCCGTCAAGCATCGAAGAAAGGGAGATCGGGCCGTACCGCAGGGTATTGAGAAATGTTTTTTCCCTAAATTGAAGCGAAGAAGTATCTTCACCTGAAAGATCATTGTGAATGGCGGATTTGCCGTTCAACTCCTGCAGGAACACACCATAAACAACTCTTGCGGGGTGCAGGCCATGCTCAAGCATTGTGCGGAGCATGGCAAGATTAGCTTTTGCAAAAAAACCCCCCGCCCCGGAATTCGTCGTGTAGTACCCGAGATGCTTATTTACCAATATACTATCAAGGACTTTTTCATCTACCCCTCTTTCGACTACGGAACTGCCGAGAAAAAGCAGGTCTCCTTTCGCTTTTTTCTCCTGCGATGCTTCTTTCTCATGCTCAAGAGTCATTTGGGCATGCAGCATCACATGGAATGTGCGCCTGTTGGCTAGAGGCAAATGGGGTATGACATAGACGGCAATGACGATGAATGCATAGGCAACAATTCCTATTGCCAGGATCTGTTTGAGAAGCGATATGGCAATGTCTTTGCGCATCAGAACTGGTAATAAATAAATGGCTGCGAATTATCAGCTCCCGCCGCCAGAACAAGGGCAAAGAGAATCCCGAAAACGACGGCGCGCTGCCAAAGCGGTGAGCGGGAGACAAATCGCTCGCCCCATTTAGTGTATTGTGCAGCATCGATCAGTAATGCAAGCAAAACGAAGGGGAGAATAAATACCGATGAGCCGATACGGGTAATGCCTCCCTGGAAGGAAAACATTTTTATGATGTAATGGTAAGCGCTGGAAAAATTCGGGCTGCGAAAAATGATAAATGCAAACGCCGCGAGCGTAAAAACAAAAAAGACTTTGAATGGGGTGACGAATCTCCATCGAACAGGTTCAAGCGATTGTCTTTGGGATTTTCCCGTATAATCAAGGTACGCCTTGTGAATAGCAAGATAAAGGCCGTTCAATGCGCCCCAGATCACATACGTCCAGTTCGCACCATGCCATAATCCGCCGATGACCATGGTCAGGAAATTATTCAGATATGTCCTGAATTTTCCTTTGCGGTTACCCCCAAGGGGGATATAGACGTAATCGCGAAGCCAGCTTGAGAGCGAAATGTGCCAGCGCCGCCAGAACTCGGTAATGTTTTGGGAAAGATAGGGTGTTGCAAAGTTAAGATTGAGCTCGATCCCGAATAATTTACTGACGCCGCGGGCAATATCGGAATATCCTGCGAAATCACCATAAAGCTGAAGAGCGAAGAGATACATTCTCAGGATCATATCCCCGCTTCCAAGGGAATGCATGTCCGTAAATGCTTCGCTTACCATTTGAGCAAGCAGATCGGCAACGACGACCTTCCGGACATACCCGATCACAATGAGAGCGACACCGTCACGGATCTGCTCAAGTTTTACACGGCGTTCTTTGGTCAGCTGCGGCAAAAGCTGTGGAGCCCGAAGAATAGGGCCGGCAACAAGATGCGGAAAGTAGCAGACAAAAAGTGCGAAATCAAAGAGATGAGGTGTAGGCTCCAGATCGCCGCGATACACATCGATCACATACGCCATCGACATGAACGTATAGAAGGATATACCGATTGGCAGGACAAGCGCGAAGGTAGGGGCATGCACGGCAAACCCAAGCCGGGTAAGCAGATCGGAAAAAGACTGAGCAAAAAAATTACTGTACTTAAAAATGACAAGCACAAGGACATTGGAGACTACCGATAAAAGCATCCATTGTTTTTTTCGTTTATGGGTTCTGGCATGAAAGACGGCATGGGAAGCATAAAAATCGATGAGGATCGTCAGGCCAAGTAATCCGAGAAAACGCCAGTCCCACCAGGCATAAAAGAAAAGGCTTGCCAGGAGGAGCATACGGTTCTGCCCTTTAAAAGGCAGAACATAATAAAGAGCCAGCACGACAGGCAGGAAAACGGCGAATGCAAGACTATTAAAGATCATCAGTTACGGGGTATTCTGCTTGATCCAGTCGTTCGTATGTTTCAACAGGGGAATGGTCATCTTATGTCTTCCTTTATACGAATAGTATTCGGAAGAAATTCCCTTCGCGGTGAGAAACTCATGGGCAAAAATGGATTCCGAAGGGGGAAGAACTTCATCCTCGGTGCCATGAGTGATCAGGTACCTTGTTGAGGTGGAAATGGAACCCCAGTTCATGATCGGGCGTGGGAAGAATCCGCTCATTGCCATGACTCCCCGGGGTTGAATCCGGCCCCGCAGGCTCAGGATGTAGCTCATGGCCGCCCCCTGGCTGAAACCCATCAGGAACAGGCGGTCGGAAGAAATATTTTTATCCTGCAATAGGGCGGCGATCATTTGAGTGAGGGTCTCTTCCGACTCCCGGAAATGTTCTTCGGTGAATGATTCGAGAGGGTGATCGTAATCATAGGGCAAAAACCATTCAAATTCGCCTTTTGGTGAAGAATAAGCGCCCCGGATCGAAATAATATGGATATCCGGATCGATCAGCCCCTCCACGGAAAAGATGGTTTCGGCCTTTGCAGCCCTGCCATGAAGCATGATCAGAATCGGCGAAGAATTGCCGGCTGTAACGGGCTTTCGTTCTAGATAGGGCAGGGGGTATCGTTCTTGTGAGATAATAGCGGAACTTGGTATCACCGGCTCTTCGTTAAAGGCGCTCCTAACAAATCCTGCCGGGGATTTGTTAGCAAAACGGAATCATTATTTAGCTTGAGCTTTGGCTTGAGTTTGATTGGCGGGGTAGCTCAGCCGGTTAGAGCGTCGGAATCATAATCCGTAGGTCGTGGGTTCGAGTCCCTCCCCCGCTACAAAATGGCGACTGCAGATTGCAGTCGCCATTGCTTTTTATTCATTGCCTTCTCTTGTGACCACCGGGTTTGAACGGCAATCGCAGCTCGATTGTATCATTCTCCTGGATTAATCCTGATTTGCTCTCCCATCGAGTGATAGATAAGCTGGTCTCAGCTAACAATTTCATATTTGATCATTCCAGATAAGATTAGTAAAGGGCGAAACTACCTGAATACTACCGGGATAATTGAATTTGGGCACGAATACGAGTTGATTTCCCTTACAGGGCTGATTTTCTTAGATATATAAACCAGCTTATTCGAACATTAAAATATGAATAGATCGAAGTTTTTGGTAAAGATCTCGGTGCTTGTTTTTCACCTTGTTCCTCTGCTTTCGTACGGGCAGCAGAATTTCAATTCAAAGAAACTGGACAGTCTCTTAAACAAGCTTTCTGACAATCGCAGGTTTATGGGTAGTGTTTGCATCCAAAAAAATGGCAAAAGTCTTTTTAATAAAGCCTACGGCTACTCCGTAGTAGGTGGACGAGTCTATACCAGCACGAAAGCAACCACGGAGACAAAATACCGGATCGGTTCGATCTCAAAAATGTTTACCACCACTATGATCTTCCAACTGATCGAAGAAAAGAAGTTGTCCCTGGAAACAAAGCTTTCACAATTTTTTCCTGAAATTCCTAATGCGTCAACGATCACGATTAGTAATCTCTTAAATCACAGAAGTGGGATACACAATATTACAAATGATTCAACCTATGGGGACTGGCATACAAAACCACAGACTCAGGTAGAGATGATTGATAGGATGAAATCCGCTCAACCCGAATTTGCTCCAAATGAAAAAGCAGAATATAGCAATTCCAATTTCATACTGTTGGGTTACATTGTCGAACATGTAACAGGTTCGAACTACCAGAAAAACCTGCAGAATCGGATTACAAATAGAATCCATTTAAGGAATACATACTACGGTGGAAAAACTGATACCTCAAAAAATCAGAGTTACTCATATCATTTAGACGAAGACAATGATGACGAGGATTGGAAACAAGAACGGGAAACCGACATGAGCATACCAGGGGGTGCTGGAGCAATTGTTTCAACACCGGCTGACTTATGTACTTTCATAACATCGTTATTTCAGGGGAAACTGATTTCACAATCCTCGTTGGACAGCATGGCCGTGATCACCCAGGGTTACGGACGTGGTATTTTTACTGTTCCTTTTGGTGATCGAACAGGATTTGGGCACAATGGTGGTATCGATAAGTTTGTATCAATGGTATCCTATTTCCCCAGTGACAGTCTGGCAGTCGCCGTTTGCACCAATGCTCTTAATTATAGCTTAAATGACATTGTTATTGGAATTCTGAGTATATTTTATCATAAGTCTTATGAAATTCCATCGTTAGAAAAGGTGCGCGTTGATCCGGCGCTGTTAAAGTCATATGAAGGAATCTATTCTTCCCCCGACTTTCCCATAAAGTTAACGGTGAAAGCACAAGGTAGAACTCTTACTGCCCAGGGAACCGGTCAATCACCATTTCCTTTGGAAGCAAAATCAGAAACCGAATTTATTTTTACGGCTGCAAAGATCTCAGTAAAGTTCAACAAGGACAAAAATGGAATGATCTTAAAACAAGGTGGCAAAGAATTCCTTATGTCTAAAGAGTAATATCTTTCCGAACATTAGAATATGTTCGGAAATAACGATTACACTGTTTGAGTTGAACATGTATTACTTCATTCCTGGCATCCTGTGCCTTGTACTACAATGCTTACCTAATCGAATTAAAACGAATGGATTTAGGAGTGCCCAAAAAATGTCCACAACATAGGTAAACCAGAGTAAATCGCGGTAATGTAGTTCTTGGAAGAAGACAATAAAATACGTTTTTGACGTTGTTTCTGCACTTTTAGAATGTAAAGCGAGTCCCTCGCCGCTACAATGAAAGGGGCACGAGGCTCGTCCCTTTTTGCATCTCCCCGGCTTCTTTTAAAACCAGATTACCCCGAAATACGTATTTCCCCTGCCTGCAAAATGTTTCAGCATTATTGAATTATTAATAAACATTAATTTGGCCTCGCCGGTGTAACTTTCGTCTCTGTGGCGGGTTATTAGGAGTATAGAATGAAACAGCTATTTTTAATCATATCGCTCATTATCGTTGCCGGAAAGCTCAATGCGCAAAGTATTGCGAAATCCGAGCCCGTATCTCATGATCTTTCAGCGCCTCAGGTTGGCACACCTCCGGGAGTGGCGGAATATTCGGGCTATAGGGTGAATTGCATCCAGAATAAGAAGAATTATTCCTTCGAAATCCTTTCGCCTAAATCAGATAAGGCCGATGTGAAACTGACCAATAACCTTGGCGCGGATATCTGCACGATCTATAAAGGCGTTATTCATGAAGGAAAGAATGTTTTTACCGTGCCGGCAAAAAAAATATCACGCGGCACCTATTATGTCGTCTCCAAGCTTTCAAACGGCGAGCAATTTGCCGATAGGGTGGTCATCGGTAAGTAATTTTTCCTAAGAATAAAACCTTTTGCATGAGTGTTTGCTTACACTCAAATGCAAATCTATTTTATCGGTATTTGTGGCACAGCCATGGGCAACGGAGCATTATTGCTTCGTGAAATGGGGTACGAGGTATCCGGTTCTGATGAAAATGTCTATCCGCCAATGTCCGACCTGCTCGAGGCCAGCGGGATAAAAATTTATTCCGGATATGAGCCGTCTCATCTTCAGGAAAAGCCCGATCTTGTCGTGATAGGTAATGCGATCAGCCGCGGGAATGCCGAAGTGGAGTATGTCCTGAATGAAAAACTTCCCTATACTTCCCTTGCCGAACTCCTGAAAGACTATGTTATTCAGGGCAAGGAGTCGATTGTTGTAAGCGGGACGCATGGTAAAACGACTACTTCGGCCCTTTCATCCTGGGTATTCGAATCGGCAGGTCTTGAACCGAATTTTCTGGTTGGCGGTGTGCTGGAAAATTTTGGACGCGGGTATCAGGCAAGACCGAAAAGCAAATACGTTATTCTTGAAGGCGATGAATACGATACGGCGTTCTTCGATAAGCGTTCAAAATTCCTTCATTATCTTCCGAGCACTCTTATCGTCAATAATATCGAGTTCGATCATGCAGATATCTTTTCATCCCTTGATGAAATAAAACTTTCTTTCCGACGCCTTGTCAATATTGTGCCCGCTGGCGGAATAGTTATCGCAAACGGTGACGATGAAAATGCGAGAGAAGTAATTTCAGGATCGTTTGCTCCTGTTGAAACATTCGGAGTTTCTGAAGGATGTTCATGGCAGGCCGTGAATGTAGCGTATACGGGAAATACTTCGCAATTTGATGTTGTGCACAATGGTGAGTCGGAACAGCAGTTAGAAGTGAACCTCCTCGGCGAATTCAATGTAAAGAATGCCCTTGCTGTTACTATTGCCGCACGCCACCATGGTATTTCGTATGAAGCAATCCAGAAAGCCTTTTCCACATTCAGAAATGTCAGGAGAAGGCTGGAATTCAAGGGGGAATTTGGCGGAGTAAAAGTCTATGATGATTTTGCCCATCATCCTACGGCAATACGCGAAACATTAAAAGCCTTTCGGAGCAAATATCCGACAGAGCGTATTATAGCGATCTTTGAACCTCGTTCAAACACTACACGCCGTAATATTTTCCAAAAGGAGCTTGCAGAGTGTTTTGCGGGTGCTGATGTTGTGTTCATTTCACAAATTGCCCGGCTGCATTTGCTTTCAGAATCCGAACGGCTTGACCCGGAAAAAGTAATGGCGGATATTCGTTTGCAAGGCAAGGAAGCATTCTATCTTCCGGATGCTGAAACGATCAGCTCGAAGGTAGCTGAAATCGTACGCAAAGGAGATGTGATACTGGTCATGTCCAATGGTGGTTTCGGAGGAATTCATGAGATGCTCGAACGAAAGCTTTCTGTGTAACTTAGCCTGTTGTTTTGTGTTTTTCAGTTCATCTCTTCTTCTCTACGGTTATGAAACAATCTGTTATTATCCTCATTCTTGCCATCGTTTATCTTTCAGGTTGCAAGAGCAATACCGAACCTCAGGGGAATAAACTGGGGCCCTCGATCACCGTGACTTCTAACTGGAGCCCGTCCCTTGATGGCGGAGGAAGATGGTTTAATGGGGCAGATACCGGGACCTGGTATGATGCAAAGCTTTCATATACTCTTGATAATTCTTTGAGTTCTCCGAAAGATATTTCATACAGGCTTGAAATAGGGGTATTCAAAAACGGAATGTTCCAATCCGGCGGCGGAGAACTTTTTTATGACGGGGACAGCGTTTTTTCGGGATCGCATACGATCAGGGGGAGTACAACCCTCGATCTGACACAACTCATCGGAGTGGGGAGGAAAAATAGAAAGGACTGGTCTTATGCGTATGGATACAGGCTTACTCTCACGGATATAACTACAAAAGATTTGTATGTCACCGAAGGGCCGTTCAGCGGAAGCGACCCTGAGAACAGGTTCCATGGAGTTGTTTATACTACGGAGCAATCTCCGGATCCTCTGGGGGTTCTGGATGCCCCGGATGATAGTGATTGGTCGCACAATGCGAAGGACGGAGTATTCCCGCTTTCAATTTATCCGAACCCGGTTATGAAATTTGCCAGTTTCACATGGATTGTGCAGGAACAGGGTGCAATCGCGGCTTTTTCGTTGAACCGTACACCCCGGGACAGCGTGTTTTCCCTTGCCACGCCTCTTCTTCAGGCTGGGCAGCATACCTATAGTATTTCTTTTGATAATGTCAGGACCGGAATGTACAGACTGTATTTTTCTGGAAAAATCGGAGGAGAAGTATTTACATCTCATGGAGATGTCATCGTGCTAAAATAGAGATCTATCGTTTTCATTATTGTTTTGGGATGAATATCCTTCATGCATTTGAAATGCCCTTTCGGACAATGATCAAGGCCAATTGTTGTGCAAGGGCGGCAATCTAAAGAAAGATTTTCGACGATCTGTACATTATTATTCCTGGGCATAAAGCCTAATTCCCGAACGGTGGGCCCAAACAGGGAAATAGTTTGAACCCCTGTAGCCGAAGCAACATGCATAAGACCGGAGTCATTGGTAATGGCAAGTGAACATTCCGCGATTCTCGAAGGCAGTTCGCCCAGGGTCAGTTTGCCGCAAAGATTGGTTTGCTTCTCGCGCGGTAGTTTACTACAAATGTCGTTAACGTATTCATATTCATCGGCGCTTCCGAAGAATTCGATATGAAACCCCTGCGCGATAAGTGCTTTCGCCGTTTCCAGGAAATATTCCTGCGGCCAGCGTTTGTTCCAGTGTTTTGCTCCGGGGCAAAGGGCGGCTTTTTTGAGATGCGAATGATCGAATTCCCTGCCGAAAGTTGCACCGTTCCCTTCATCAGGAACATCCAGTGCTTTTGCTGTCTCGAAATATCTCCCGATAATATCAGGTTCATCACGGAGCATATTGATCTTCGTTTTAACCAGCAGCCATCGTTTCAAGGTTCGTTTGTCAATAACAGAATGAATTCCAGAAACACCTCTTCGTAATCTTCTCGATCTGAAATTGTAATGCAGATCGAGAACATGATCGTATGGGATCTTACGGAACCCGGCATTCATTTCCTGAATCCCGGCGATGCCTTTACTCGTATCAAGACTGAATATATTGCTTAACCAGGGAAATTCCGATGCAATACCGGCAAATTCTTTTTTTACAATGAGATCGATCCGGGCTGCGGGATATTTTTTTCTCAACCCCTGCAGTAATGAGGTCGTGAGGATGATATCTCCTAACGAAGAAAGCCGTATGATGAGGATCGATGGATTATTGGTCATTCCTGGCGTAAGAATGCACTATGCTGCAATGAAATTCATGTTGTGAGAGTGTCATTTTTACCGTTGTTCAATTTGATAGTACGCGGAATGACACCTGTATAAAAATTTGTTTAGATGCTTATGCAAAAAATAACAACGCTGGGTGAACTGAAAAAGTCAAATTATAAAATTCTTCCTGTTAAGGAGGAAATTCGCCGAAATCTGATCGAAAAGCTTCGTACGCGCGAGCAATTATTCCCCGGGATCATCGGCTATGACGAAACGGTTGTGCCGCAGATCGTTAATGCGCTGCTTGCCAAGCACGACATTATTCTTCTTGGCCTTCGCGGCCAGGCAAAGACCCGTATCGCCAGAAGCCTTGTTTCCTTGCTCGATGAATATACTCCGGTTGTTGCCGGAAGTGAAGTCAATGATAATCCTTTTGCTCCGATATCATATTTTGCGACAAACCTTATTCGTGAAAAAGGAGACGACACGCCGATCGAATGGGTACACCGTTCTGAGCGCTATGGTGAAAAACTGGCGACTCCCGATGTGACAATTGCCGATCTTATCGGTGCTTTCCAGCACATTGGGATCCTAAGCTTAGAATTCCACGTGGACAAGTTGTCGCG
>JADMIO010928617.1_pt1 | contig 31961 bp, 28 predicted proteins | sample 8958161 | NCBI WGS metagenome assembly JADMIO01 (sample SAMN16585339, study PRJNA669376) | soil metagenome | isolation source: Crop rotation soil | place: USA: Cullars Rotation, Alabama | collected 2011
ATCCCACTGTGCTGGAAAGAAAGCTATTGCCTTATTTTGAGGTATTTCCTGAAGGCACAAAAGGTCAGGTTTTGGCTTAAGACTCATAATCCACTCTCCTGCCTGTTCAAGATTCTTCCCGTGCTCAATATTGTAAGATAAAGCCTGCAGCATAATTTAATACTACCAATACAGTACCGTGTTAAATTCAGTACCAATACTATCAATACTACAAATGCCACTAATAGTCCAATTATGGGCAAGTTTATATTGAATTATTTGAAATTGGTAGTATTTGTTTATTTGTAGTATTAATTAGTACCAGGGGCGGGGATCGAACCCGCGAACCGCCGGGATATGAATCCGGAGCTCTACCACTGAGCTACCCTGGCAGATTTTAGACTGATAGTGTATTTTATATAATTTGAGGCCACATATCAAACTTTATAAGGTATAATAGGTTAATGGATAATAAAAGAGTTGCAATTTTAGGGTTTGGAGTAGAAGGAGAGAGTAGTGTAAGATTTTTACTTGAAAAACGTGCAAAAGTTACTGTAATAGACGTAAGATCCCGTGAGAAATTTGAAGAAGAAAAGCTAAGTGAGTTAGAAAAACAAGGCGTAGAGTTTATTTTTGACTCTTACCCCAAGGATTTCTCTGAATTCGATTTAGTAGTAAGATCACCAGGAATTAGTCCGCTATCTGCCGTTGTGGAGAAAATAAAGGGACAGAATATTGAAGTAACCTCTGCTACAAAGCTATTTTTTGATCTGGCTCCATGCCCAATAATAGGAATTACCGGGACTAAAGGAAAAGGTACAACCTCAACTCTTATTTATGAAATGTTAAAAAAGAGTGGCAAAGATGCATATTTAGGTGGAAATATTGGCGTTCCAGCTTTAAACTTTGTAAATCAATTAAAATCAGACTCTGTTGCGGTTTTAGAGCTTTCAAGCTTCCAACTGCAAGATTTGACTAAAAGTCCTCAAATAGCGGTATTTCTGATGGTTACAAGTGAACATTTAGACTATCACCGGGATATTAATGAGTACGTTGATGCAAAAAGAAACATTTTAAGGTTTCAGAAAGAATCAGATTCTGCAGTAATTAATAGAGATTATCCCGCTTCTAATGAAAGCGATACCTATACAGAGGGTCATGTTTATTTTGTTTCCCGTGAGCGTGAATCTGAGCGCGGATGTTATGTAAAAGACGGAATTATGATGATAGAAATGGAAGAAGGTGGCGAGGCTCAGAAAGTTATCGCTGTAAAAGATATTTTGCTTCCAGGAAAGCACAATTGGGAAAATGCTTGTTCTGCTGCAATGGCTGCTTATCTATCTGGAGTTTCAATTAAAGATATTGCTTCAGTTTTGAGAGAGTTTAAAGGACTTGAGCACAGACTTGAGTTGGTAAGAATAGTTAATGGAGTTAGGTATTATGATGATTCATTCTCTACAACCCCAGAGACAGCTGAGGCTGCAATAGAAGCATTTGAAGATCCTGAGATATTAATTCTTGGTGGATCTAGTAAGAATAGTAATTTTGAGGAGCTTGGAAAAACTATCAGAAATGCTAAGAATATTAAGGCCATTATTGGAATAGGGGACGAATGGCCACAAATTAAGGCAGAAATTGGCAACTTGCCTACGGCGCACATTATTGAAGGGGCAGTTAATATGGAGCAAATAGTAAAAGCTGCAAAAGTAGTAGGAGAGATTGGGGATGTGGTTATTTTGACACCTGCTTGTGCCTCTTTTGATATGTTTAAAAACTACAAAGACCGTGGGGAGCAGTTTAAGCGTGAAGTAAATAATTTATCTTGACAATTTTTAAAGTTAGGATTAACATCCAGAGAACTTATGGAGCCCAAGCCAGGACAAAGTCCGGAAGAACAACAAGAGCCTTTAGAAATTGGATTGTCGTTTAATCATTTAAATAACCTCCATGCGTACGTAGAGCAAGCAAATTCTTTTTCCTCAAATTACAGATTCCTATTTAGGAGAGAAGAGCCAGAATCAGGATTTGAGCAAGATATTAAATACTTAGTTAAAAAAGCTGATAGTAATAAGACAAATTTTGCACAAATATACAGAACGTTATTAGTTGGAGGTTCAATTGAGGTTAAAAATATAGAGATTCCAGGATCTCATGATCCAGTAATAACCGCAGTAGGAATGATGGCAGATAATGAGTTTTACCACGATTTTATGGCAGGGCTATACGGTCAAAATGAAGATGGGATAATTGATGAGCAATACAAGCAAGTTCAAGCAGCAGTAGATGACAATAGGACTGTAGTCTTGAAATACAATAATTTAGCTAGTCTTTAACTTATTTGACAAGCTACGAGTCTCGCCTTTATAATAATCCAAATAATGAAAATAGTTGTTAATAATATTAAGCACATGTGGACATCTCGTTTTAACGGGTAGGTCTGTTGTGCTTTTTTTGATTAACAAAAACTAGAAATAAAATTTAAACAAACACAACAGACCTCGCGAAAGCGGGGTTTTTTGATGGCTAAAAAGCAATAGGAAAATTACATTTTCCGATTGCGTAAGAGCCATACATCCATGAGCGAGCAAAAAGCGAGCGAGGGATAAGCTTAGATATTTTTTGCAAACGGTCTAGTTTGCTAAGAGTAAAACGATTCCATCCCTGCCTTGCAGGCAGGGACTAAGGATTTGTAATTACTCATCAAAGATTCGTAAACAAATTCTAAGGAGGTGATATTTATGAGCGAAAGACTAAGAAAAAATATAAGTAACGGTGGTTTTGACTACGAAATAAGAACAAACAGGATTGTTGTTGATACAACAGCTATATCTAGATTGTTTTTATGTGCTGATGTAGAAGAGGCTGAAGTTGGGAATAAAAGAGTGAGAAATATTAAAAGGTGCACTAGTGAAGGTAGCATTTCTCTTACTCAGCAAATAGATTATGGTGCAAAATCCGTAAGATACGCACTCAAGAAGAATACGGATAGCTATAAGGGTTTATTAATAGAAAATAACCTAGTTGTTCAGTCAATTGGTGCGGGAACTGCTAATCAGGAATGTATAAATGGGCTATTAAATGAATTTATAAGTGATTTTGATAAGCTAAGTACATAACTTAATGGTACAATACTAATATGAAAAACAGAGTTTTATCTGGTATCAGGGCAACTGGAAGACTTCACCTTGGTAATTACCTGGGTGCGGTTAAGGGTATGCTGGCTTTGCAGGATAATGCTGACTATGAAACTTTTTATATGGTGGCAGATGTACATACTATTACTACACCGTATAATGTAGAAGAGTTAAGGAAGAATCGCCGTGAAGTAATTCTAGATTATCTAGCAGCAGGGCTAGATCCAGAGAAGTCAGTAATTTTTCAACAGTCAGAGGTAAATGAGCACATTGAGCTAGCTTTTCTGTTTTCCTCAGTTGTAACTATTGCCAAGATGCAGCATTTACCTACTTTTAAGGATAAGGTGAAGCAACATCCTGACAGCGCAACTATGGCTCTTCTGAACTATCCTATACTTATGGCATCTGACATTTTGATTTACAACGCAAGTATGGTCCCAGTAGGAATAGATCAAGAGCCGCACCTTGAGGTTGCTCGTGAGATTGCAAGAAGGATGAATGCAGACTTTAGAACAAACTTTGCAGAGCCTAAAAGATTTGGAACAAAAGGAGAATACGTTCCATCCCTAACTGGAGAAGGAAAGATGAGCAAGTCCGTAGAAGGAAGTTATATTAACCTTACAGATAGTCTAGAAGATATTAAAAAGGCGTTAGCTCGTGTAGTCACAGATAGTGGGCGTGGAACAGTTAGAAAGAAAGAAGGACTAAGAGAATATTACTATGAAGATGAAAATGGAAGACTTTCAGAAGGAGTAGGCGCGCTTCTTAAATTTGTTGAACTCTTTCAGGGATTTGATAAGAGAAGAGAGTATGAGCAAATGTATGATGGTGATGGAATTCGTTATGGAGATCTAAAATCTTCTCTTGCAGATGCAATATTTGCAGAGCTATCCCCAATTCAGGAAAAAAGAAAAGAGTTAGAAGCAAACCCTGAGTATGTGGATAAAATTATAGAAGAGGGAAATAAAAAAGCTCGTGAGGTAGCAGCTCAAACATTAGAAGAAGTTAAGAAGAAAATGGGATTAGCTTCATAATTCATGCTTCATGATTCAAGATTCAAATTTTAAACAGGTACATATGTATATTTCTGGATTCGTGCAAGGCGTAGGCTTTAGGGAGTTTGTAAAAAAAACTGCAAGGAAAATGGGAGTAGTAGGGTGGACCAGAAATCTTACTGACAGAAGAGTAGAAATAATTGCTCAGGCAGAAGAAGAACTTCTTAGAAAATTTGTAAAAATAGCTTCTAGGGGACCATTTTTATCTGAAGTAAAAAGTGTTTCCATTGATTGGCAAGAAGTTTCAGAAGTTTTTACCTCATTTGACAGAAGACCAACAGAGTAGGGTATTTATTATTTACTAGTTATAATCTATTATTTAAACCTCGATGGGATTACGTTTATATAACTCTTTAGGAAAACAGCTTCAAAATTTTGAACCAATTAATAATGGAGAGGTGACAATTTATGTTTGTGGGATTACTCCAGATGCTGCAACTCACCTAGGGCACGCTTTTACATATATCACTTTTGATGTTCTAATTCGCTATCTCAAATTTAAAGGCTTAAAAGTGACTTATCTTCAGAACGTTACAGATATTGATGATGACATTATTGCTCGTTCTAAAAAAGCAGGAGAAGATTGGCAAAGCTTTGGTGATAAGTGGACTAAGGTATTTTTGGATTGTATGGGGCAGCTTAACTGGATTGCTCCTACGTCTTATGTAAAAGCAACGGATGCCATTTCAACAATCATCAAAATTGTTGAGGGATTAATTCAAAAAGGTTTTGCATATGAATCTATGGGAAATGTGTATTTTGAAGTTAATAAATTTACCAAATATGGAGAATTGTCAGGATTAAATATTGAAGAGATGGTTAAAATTTCCTCAGACCGTGGAGCAGACCCAACAGATCCAGCCAAGAAAAACCCTTTAGATTTTATTTTTTGGCAAAAGGCAAAAGACGGTGAGCCAACTTGGGATTCGCCATGGGGAAAAGGACGTCCTGGTTGGCATATTGAATGTTCTGCGATGATTTTTGAGAATCTTGGAATTCAGATTGATATTCATGGTGGAGGAGAAGATCTTATTTATCCTCACCATGAGAGTGAAATTGCGCAAAGTGAATCTTTTACTAATAAATCTCCGTTTGTAAAACATTGGATGCACGTAGTGTATTTAAGGCATGAAGGAGAGAAGATGAGCAAATCGCTTGGTAATTTGGTTCATGTTGCTGACGTACTTAAAAAATATTCCCCTAATGCAATACGTTTTTATCTTTTATCTCATCACTATAGAAAACAATGGGATTACAGCTTTACAGAGCTTGAAGAAGCAGCTTCAAAAATGGAACATTTAGAAAATTCTGTTACTGACGAAGAAAGTGAGTTTGATAGTGATTTTATTGAAGCACTAGAGAATGATCTTAATACTCCCAAGGCTCTTGAGATTTTGTGTGTAAAAAAACCAAAAGGATTAAAAGCCCACTTAGAACTTCTTGGATTTAAGTAGCTCTATAATTTTTTCTGGGATCATGAATTCTAGCTGGGGAAGTTCTTTTGTAATATTCAACAATAGCTCTAGTAGTTAAAAACATGTCTCCTCTTTCTTCCGCTGATATTTTTTCGCTATGTATTAGTCTAATTATATGTTGTTGTGAGAAACCCACTACGGGGCTTAGTTCTCTTATTGTTCTTAATGAAAACGGAATAATAGGTGAGGTGGGTTTTCCAAGAGAATCGGTATGAAAGCTTGTAAATATTCCATCTGAACTAACTCGAATTTCAAGAAACTCCATTTGTTGCCTTTTGATTATTGAAAGCATTTCTTCTATAGGCATGGTGTTCCAGTCCAAAGAGTCTTCTTCTTGAATATACTTTGTTCGTAATTTCTCTACCGACAACATTTTGAGATTATAATTCAAGAGTGTATCCATGTCTAGTATAATGACTTCATGAAGAAGTCAGTTTTGAGGTTAATAAAAATATATCAATCAACAAAACCAATTAGATCTCAAATTACGAGGATCCTCTTAGGGTCTGATAGAACTTGCAGGTTTTATCCTACGTGTTCAGATTATGCGGAGCAAGCAATTGAAAAACATGGGGTCTTCAGGGGTTCGGCAATGGGATTTTGGAGAGTTTTAAGGTGTGGCCCATGGAGTGCGGGTGGGGTTGATCCGGTTAAATAGTAGTTCAAAGTTTAGTTGTTTGATGCTTCGTTAACGAATAACTAAGAGCGAAATTTCCATTTTTTGGCTTCCAATAGGCGGAATCCTATGCTATAATCGCCCTACATGAATGGCAGGCCTCGTAAGATAAAAAGAAGCGTTAAGCTCTCTTGGAAAGATTTAGTACTCTACGGATTTTTATTTTTATTCCTAATATTTATATTTGTTGGTATAGGAGATTACACTAGTGGTCAAACTGGTACAACCGTCCCAATTTCAAAAGTAGTGTCAGACATTAAAGCAAAAAAAGTAGATAATATTTTGGTTTCAGATACCAAAATCACTGTTAAATATAAAAACGGTGCTACGGCTGTTTCTTCAAAAGAGCCAGGTGTATCGCTTTTTGAAGTTTTAAAGAATGCTGATGTTAACCCAAATTCTGTAAAGATAGAAGTAAAGGATGATACAGCTCTTAATAATTGGATAAATCTTCTTTCAGCAGTTCTACCGGTAATTTTGATAGTGGCCTTTTTTTACTTTATATTCCGTCAGGCTCGGGGTGCTCAGGAAAATATTTTTTCATTTGGTTCTAATAAAGGAAAAACTTTTAATAAAGATTTCCCAAAGACTGTATTTGCAGATGTTGCTGGAGTAGATGAAGCAAAACAAGAGATGAGTGAGGTTGTTGATTTTCTTAAAAATCCTCAGAAGTATCGCGCAATGGGTGCACGTACTCCAAAAGGAGTTCTACTGGTTGGACCTTCTGGAACTGGTAAAACACTTCTTGCTCGTGCTGTTGCAGGTGAAGCTCAGGTTCCATTTATTTCTATTGCAGGATCAGAGTTTATGGAGATGTTGGTTGGAGTAGGAGCTGCAAGAGTCCGTGATCTATTTACTACAGCAAAAAAAACTCAACCAGCAATCATATTTATTGATGAAGTTGACGCAATAGGGAGACAGCGTGGGGTAGGAATAATGGGTGGACATGATGAACGAGAGCAAACTCTTAATCAAATCTTAGTTGAGATGGATGGATTTACTCCAAACGAGCAGTTAGTTGTTATTGCAGCAACTAACAGGCCTGATATTTTGGATGCAGCACTAGTTCGCCCTGGAAGATTTGACAGAAGAATAGTTTTGCCATTGCCAGATATTGAAGGAAGAAAGGCAATTCTTAAGATTCATGCCGTGGGAAAGCCATTTGATGGCAAGGTTAATTGGGAGAAGGTGGCAAGAAGAACAGTGGGCTATTCTGGAGCAGATCTTGAGAACATGCTTAACGAAGCAGCAATTCTAGCAGCTCGTCTTGAAAAGAAAAAAATAGATGCAGATGATATTGAAGAAGCAGCAACAAAAGTAAAGATGGGTCCAGAGAAAAGAAGAATGCAGTCAGATAACGACAAAAAGATTACTGCTTATCATGAATCAGGACACGCTATTGTTTCCTTCTTCTCTCCTCATGCAGATCCAGTTCACAGAATTTCTATTGTAGGAAGAGGTTTATCTCTTGGTCACACACTTATTCCACCAGTTCAAGATCGTGTTCATGAAACTAAAACAAGACTAGTAGAAACAATCGCAACAATGCTTGGTGGAAGAGCAGCAGAGGAGTTGATCTTTTCAGAGATGACAACGGGAGCATCTGATGATATCCAAAAGGCAACAGAAGTTGCTCGCACTATGGTAATAGAGTATGGAATGAGTAGTCTTGGACCAGTTAACTTTGATGTAGAAAGAGAGCGAATGTACGGAGAAAACTCTCAGATTTCTGAGGAGATGCAGGCAAAAATAGATAATGAAATTAGACGGATAATGGAGCAAGGTTATGCCAATGCCCAAAGAATTCTTAAAGCAAACCGTAAAAAACTTGATACAGTAGCAGAAACATTATTAGTAAAAGAAACTCTTGAAGGAGACCAGTTTGAAGAGATAATGAAGAGTAAGAATGGAGTTAAAAGTACCACTAGTACAAAGGGAGTCAAGGGTACTAAGGGTAATTAGCTTCTAATACTTCTGATACATTTGATACTTCTGATACTTTAGTTATAATCAAATTATGTCTCAGGTGATTGTCATCCTGAGCACAATCGAAGGATCTTTCCTATAGACTTTAAAGATTCTTCACCGAGTCAGACTTGGTTCAGAATGACAAATTTTAATATGAGTAAACTAGCCCATTTAATGGTGAGAAACCCCAAAACTGACGAGACGCCTATTGCCTCTGCGTCTCAAATATTTGCTGCTCTCCTGCCTGATCCATATGTGTCTATGTTTAAAAGGTTGTACTATACGCCAAAAGTGCACGCATTTGAGATTTTTTTGCTGGGGCAGACTGTTTATATGTATGCAACAACAAATGAAGAAGACGAGGTGTTGGTTTCTTCTCTTATAACTTCTTCTTTCCCAACAGCAAATGTTATGAGAACAGATGACCCTATGGAAAAAGTTCTTGCATCAAAGCACGTTCAGGTGGGAGAGGTAATTCTTAATTCCTACTCATATCTCCCTATCAAGACTTATGCAGACATAGAAGATGTGGATCCTATTTCTGCGCTATTAGGATTTCTTGCAAGACAAGATGCTACTGTCAGAATGGCTGTACAGATAGTAATAACTCCCGCCACATTTGCTTGGCAGTCAAATGCAGTCAAGATGGCGGGTCACATGATAGAGGATAGTCATCAGGCTCAAATGAAAGACGCAGCAACTGGAGGAATGACAAGTGGAGAAAAAGTAAGCTATGCTCAAAACCCTCAAAAAATAAGAATAATGCAAAAAGCAGGTTTTCAGGGTGGAAAGGCTGTTATTAGGCTTGTTGTTGGATCAGATATTGCTAACACATCTTCTTACATGCAAAACTTAGCAGGTACGTTTGGAGCATTTTCACTTGGAGAAGGAAATCAATTTGTATATAGAAAACCACTTCTTGAGATGAATAAAAAAAGCCTTCTTGAAAGAATAAAAACTAGACAGGTAAAGCTTATGGAGCGTAAGAATCAAATTCTTAACGCCCAAGAGCTTGCAACAATCTGGCATCCTCCAGGAATCTTGTTAGCAGGGCTTAAAAATATTGCCTGGGGTAAAACTCTTCTAGGTGAGCCACCGGAGAATATTCCTACGGTTGAATCAGTACCAGAAGAAGAGAAGAAAGATGTTAACTTCTTTGCAAGAACTGAGTTTAAGAATAAAGATACTATTTTTGGTATTAAAGCGCCAGACAGAAGAAAACACGTTTACATAATAGGAAAAACTGGAGCTGGTAAGTCTACTTTGATTGCCAATATGGCAATAGATGATATTAGGCGGGATCGCGGAATAGGAATTATTGATCCTCACGGAGATTTATCAGAGATTATTATGGATTATATTCCTAAAAGAAGAATTAATGATGTTGTATATCTTGAGCCTTTTGATGCAGAGAGGCCCTTCTCACTTAACGTTCTTCAAGTTCACAACTCCCAACATAAGGATTTAGTTTCATCTGGTATTGTTTCTATTTTCCACAAGATTTACGGAGAAAGCTGGGGTCCAAGGCTTGAGTACATTTTAAGAAACGTTATTTTGACTCTTCTTGATGTTGAGGGGGCAACATTAATTGATTGTCTGAAGATTCTGTCTGATGCAGCGTATCGTGACAGAATTGTTCGAGATCTAAAAGATCCGGTTCTTAAAAATTTCTGGGAAGGAGAGTTTGCTAAGATGTCAGATAAATTAAGAGTAGAGGCAGTTTCTCCAATTCAGAATAAGGTAGGGCAATTTGTTTCCGCAAGAATGATAAGAAATATCATTGGAAATCCTAATAGCTCAATTAACTTACAAGAAATTATGGATAACGGAAAGATTTTAATTCTAAATCTGTCACAAGGAAAACTGGGAGAAGATAATGCAGCGCTTCTTGGAGCTATGGTTATTACTCAAATTCAGCTTGCCGCTATGAATAGAGCCTTTATGGCAGAAAATGATAGGCGGGATTTCTTCTTGTACGTTGATGAGTTTCAAAATTTTGCTACAAGCTCATTTGTTAAGATTCTTTCTGAGGCGCGTAAGTATCGTCTTGCTTTGACTCTTGCAAATCAGTATACAGATCAGCTAGAAGAAGAAATTCAGAACGCAATTTATGGAAACGTAGGTACGCTTATATCTTTTGTAGTTGGTGCGCAAGATGCTTATAGATTAACAAAAGAATATGCAGAAATTTATACAGAGAATGATCTTGTATCTCTTGGTAAATTTGAAACAGTTTTAAAACTTTCTATAGATAATATGACAAGTTCCCCTTTCCCAGCCACAACTCTGCCACTTCCTAATCTAAAAAATGATAACCGTGAGACTATAATTAGGCATTCTAAGGAAAAATACGGTAGAAAGCCTCAATTCTAAATTCCGCTGATCCACGCGAAATGAAATGCGCCTTACCATTGTTTTGTCAGCCTCCTAGAGTTATACTGCAATAATAGTTTAGATTTTCTCGCGATATCAATATTTTTTGCATATTTTGAAAATTCGGGATTTATCTGTTCTTTAATAATCTGATTTGCAAATTTATTTTTTTTGGCACAGTTTTTATGGACTTTCAGGTTGAAAGTTTCCAAGGGTGAGGTAAATCGCATTTCCATGTCCTTACGCACCTCACCTGCGCATATACGCTTGATGCGGGTAGTTAATCTCAGCCCGAGGGCCCACATCAGGTTTCGTATATTCGAACCGCTTCCCACCGGAAGCTACTATCAGATCGGGAGATCTGATTAAGAAAGGGAGATGAATAGAGATACTCGAGTGTTTTTATAAGCAAACTCTTGCATCGCTAGCAGCGATCTCGGCCGTGGCCGATGCATAGAGGTAAGGCTGACTAAAAACATTGGGGTAATAATAGATGAGGAGTCCCTCCTTACACATCGGCTTGCTTACGCAAGGAGGAAACTTTTGAAGACCAAGCTTCTGCTTGTAGTCTTGGCAACGTTCGCGCTTCTCGTGTTCGGCGCCAACGGCTTCAGGCAGTTGTCTATAGTACAGGCGAGTAACGGCCCTGGTGATTCTACCGGGTCAATGGCTCCTTCTCCGGTTAAGCAGTTAGTAGCTACGGCACATGGAGGTAACAGTGACATCGGCCTCGCCGACGTCCAGCTCTTCTATCAGTGTGCCGGCAGCAACATCTGCACCAGCCAGGCCAACACCGGCCTGGAACGTCCGTACCATCCGCTGGGTGACAACAACCTGAACCTGCCGCCGGCAGCACGCGAGCTCACGTCCCGCGTGAATAGCTTGCCCGCCGCCGGCTCGAATGCCATCTCTGACGCCAGTTCTATCAACCCGTTCGAACCGGGTTTCACAGCATCGAAAGAGGTGACGAGCTCCGGCGCTAGACCCGTGGTCGGCGTGGAACGTCCTTCATCGGACAAGGAGGTGACGGGCACCAGCTCTCAACTTGGCCCTGCGCCCACCCTTGACGGCTTCTAGCCGTTAGTGCCCAAGGCGAGCATTCGCCTTCTTAGATTTGGGGGCCCCGGCTACGGTCGGGGCCCCTATAGCCTTTTGGCTTTTCAATTTGCAGCAGATTTTACCCAAGGGCGGAAGTCACACGACTTCCGCCCTTTTTCTTGCTTTAAAGTCAATTTAATCTTATAATACATACTCACGATTTTATCCCTCTGGGGATTTTCGTATTTGTTCTTTAATCCTTCGACTCGTCGTGTAAGACTAGACTCGCTCAGGATAAAGAACTTCGTTCTTTTACAACCAGTTGTAAAATAGTCTTTTTGAATGCCCATTTTTGCATAGGGTAGAGTGGGCTGTGAGTTAAATTACTAAATTATTGGTATTTTAACTCACAGTCTCTTTCAGAAAGAATTGGATTTTTATCTTTTTAAATTAGCTTTCGCTTTTTTGAGGCTAGAAGTGTATGGAGTACCCACATTCTCCTGCCTTCTGCTGGGTTTAGGTGTCCTATATGGCCTACTGTCCGCGCATCGGCTTGGGCACCTTACCTACTTACTACCAGTCTTAGATATTCTAAGGCTGAGCTCTTTTCTTGGGGGGTCTGTCTTCCGAGGTGTGATCCTTGGATTTGGTGAGGGGTGGTTCACGTGATCTCCCGGACAGACAGCCCTCCTTCAATAAGATAACGAATTGGACATTTGTCCAGTTCTTCTTGCAAGACGTCCAACATAGAGGACAGAAAGGATGATGGTTTATGCGTGTAAGCTAATAGTGTACCCACGAGAAGTGTCTCGTACCAACAGAAATTTGTAGAAGGGTCATCTGTGAATAATATCTGGAGACCATGGAACACTCGGTGCGCCACCGCAGCGGTGACGACTGATGTTCTGCTCTTCTATAGGACAGACTCCGTCTAGCGACGGACAAGATCTTCTCCTTCGTGTCCCTTAGGGGACGCGCTCAACGGATAAAACTCCACACCGCCTGGATGCCCCTGACGGTGTAGAGCACAACTGGATTTCTGGGATGCGGTTAGTATCTGTGAACGCCACGCTTGGCAATTTTGAGTCTCTCAAGACTTTTAATTCACATATACGCCGCATCCCTCCCATTTTCTTCTTCATTAATAATCGTTCATGTGTTTCACTACGTTCCTAAGCAATCTATAATAATTCAAAGGAAGTCGGCTTGAAAATTTTTCCTTCCAGTACTATACTTCTAAATTATTGACACTATTAGCCTGAATATAAGCTTATTGCTTGCTTAAATTCGGGCATTTTTTGTCTTTCCCAGATGGAAGTTTTCCACTCTGGTTAATGTTGCACATTGATAACCGGATTGCGAATCTTCTTTGGGAAAGCACTTTTCGCTAATTTGCGAACGCATAGTGTTCGAGTGCAATTTTCTATTCGTAAACTTTACGAGTAGGGAATTGCGCTCGTCTTCCTCAAGAATTGTTCAGTAAGTGACTGTAATAAAAAGCTGACGTTTTTTAAACAGTCACTAAAATTTTTTTAATAACTTTCTTTTGTAGTAAATACACCGGATGGGCCCCACTTTGCGAACTCACCCAGTTGCGCTAAAGACGTCCGGTTCTCCTGGAGATGCCACATTGTTGGCTTGGAAATTCTCTAGGTCAGAAGAGGTACCTTCCTAAATTTGCTTTCCTGCAAATTGGTACCTCTCTCTGGATAGTAACAATCTGGCTGATCGCTACATACGTATCGCAGATCGTCTGATTGTGTCAAAGTCTTAGCTTTCGCTAAGACATTAGAAAAAGGAGACGCTTTCGCGGGCATCCTCGGTCGGTTCCGAGAGTGTCTCCCCAAAGAGCGGTTGGCTTGGATGAGATTACGGCGAAATCTCGCCTAGCCACCGCTCCCAAAATCTACCCTGTCCCGCCAAGGCGGGGCGTTTGTATTCGGAGGACGCGCTTCACATGTCTGAGGGGGCAATATGGGCTATAGCGTTCTCCGACGTTTTCAGTGAGGGGCTCTTTGCGGACTATCCCGTCTTGTCCAATAAGAGCTTCTCACTAAGACTTTCCAGTCCCGCGTCTAGCTCGCGGGACATTTGGGAGAGTGGTGGTTGGTATATGGCTGGACTACTGGTAGTCGTTGCCACCGCCACTCTCAAGACTCGTGAAGGCGGACTTCCCGGCGCCTTCCCATCCCGGACGGAAAGATTGCTACTGGTGAGTTTTGCCCGGCGGGGTGACAACTCATGGCGCCTTTTGTGGGGACAAGCCACTTAAGTGCTGCCGCATCTTTCCGTCCACCTTCTGCAGTAAGTTGGGTGTTCCAACTGAAGCTTATAGAAAGGTTAGGTGATGCTAAAAAGTCGCAGCATTAATTCTAGGCACGCTCCTAAGTGTGTCGAGGGATTGCTTTCTGGCAAGAAAGACTATGCTGTGCAAAATGGGGTACAAGTCCTGATTACATGCCAGTAATCATCTGTCATTGCCGGAGACCGTCACTTCGTGGCATGGCACCTAATTTGACGGTCTCCGGTCTTAACGACCTTCTGGTTTTGCGCACTTGTCGTAGACCGTGATTCAACTACATAAAGAAAGAAGGTAGTACTATTGAGAGTTTAAATTTAATCTCCACCACGCACTCTGTGAATACGGAGGACTGGTTTGGAAATCGTTCCATTCGTTGCGGCTTGGGCCCTTATGCTTGGCGCATGGGGTGCTACCCGCAAGTGGACTAACTAGGCGAGTAGATCCGTTTGGGGTCACCCCACCTTTCTCGCCATAGCTCTCATCCATCCTGAACGGATCTTCGCAACCGGCCTGTGGGATGCGGTTAGTATCTGTGAACGCCACGCTTGGCAATTACGGAGTCTCTCAAGACTCTTAATTCACAAATACCCCGCATCCCACCCAGTTCTTCATATAACCTCAATTATTGTTAATTTTTTCATCACACCTTATACTTCAGATTAGAGTATTTCAATTCAATTCGTTTGCCGTTTTGCGGCGAAATATTTCAGTTCTTTAATAACTATTCGTATTTAATTAAGAAGAATAATTCTAGTACCAGGCGTTCTGGTGACGGAATTGGTTAAGTAAGAAAGCGAGTGTGCTAAATGGCATATGCCATAGCAAATAAGGCTTTGGAGGACCTCATCTATAAAGAGATGAAAGACGAGGTAGACGGAAAAAACCTGCACCACGGTGCTGGCTTTTTCTACACGATGCTCAGCCTGGTGGCAACATCTGGTATAGCGTTCTGTTTCTATCTCCTTCTAAGTGGCAGCTACTCGTCGTGGATCCATCTACTTGAAATAGCCTTCGCGCTGGCGTGTTTTACTATCCAGCTCGAGTTTATAGGTCATGCTGGTGGGCATAGACAGTTGTCTAGTAAACCCAAGGTAAACGACCGGGTGGGTTTACTCTTCACGCCTCTGGTAGCAATAAGCCAGAGTATGTGGAGACATGAGCACAATAAACATCATGGTGCACCAAATGATCCGGCTATTGACTTGGCACCACGTCTGCCGCTGTTCTCCTTCTCGGTAGAGCAGTTTCTGGCAAGGCATCCAGCCATTCAGTGGATCACTAGATTTCAGGCTTTTTATTTCCCGTTTCTCGCAGCAGTTGAGACATGGGGATTACATATAACTAGCCTGATCTACATTTACCGTAACCGCCGTGACAGGTTAGCTAGGCTTGAAGGGCTTGCTATTCTTGCCTACGTGGTTATCTACGCGACCGTCCTGATCGTCTCACCTCTTGCTTGGTGGGAAGAAATTGCCTTCTTTGTGGTTCACAAGTGGATGCTTGGGCTCTACATGGGAATGGTGTTTGCACCCAACCACAAGGGGATGGAGATTATTGAGCGGTCTGCCGACGTGAGTTTTCTCATGAGGCAGCTTCTAACCACGCGTAATGCTGGGTTTGGCGGTTTGATTGTCACGATCATCTTCGGTGGTCTTGATTTACAGATCGAGCACCATTTGTTCCAGCACATTCCGTATCACAGACTGGGTGAGGTCCGGAAAATTGTGAAGCGTTACGCTCGGGAATACAACCTTCCTTACCACGAGGTTCCGGTGCTTATCTCCTTCTGGGAGTTTCTTGTGCACCTTTTCCACGTGGGACAAACCAAGATGGTACAGGAGGTTGCCTAAATACGAATAGTCTTGTGCGGGGAGGTTATCTGACCTTCCCGCACTTTCCACTTAATTACCCCTTTGATATACTTCGAAATAAGGAATATCTCTATTCAATTCATTTGCAGTTTTGCGGCGAAATATTTCAGTTCTTTAACAACAATCTGCATTTTTTAATATCAATTCGAGATTTTACCTTCCAAGCCTTAAGTGTTTTAAGGATGTGAAGTTAGTTATCCGAAAGGAGGGTTCCACATGAGTAGCATAGGGTACACTGTAGCTCAACAAAGAGATCTTCGCCTGAATCTTCAGCGGAGACTTCAGTCTGCAGGCTTGTTCGAAGCGACCCCACTGTATTACACAATCCGGTGGCGGGTGTTAAACATGCTGACAGTTGTGGGTGTAGTAGCGTTGATATTCGTTGACTCTGTTGAGTTTGTTCTGCTTATGGCAGCATACTTTACAGTTGTTGACACCCAGCTTTCCTACATCGCTCATGACGCGGGACACAAACAGGTTTATCCTGGAAATCCTGCCGCCAACATGCGAATTATGCTCTGGCTCTGCTTGAGACTTGCTCTTAGCGGTAGCTGGTGGATGTCGGCACACGATGCCCATCATTTCTGGCCAAACGATATTGAGAAGGACCCCAACCTAGGAGTTCCTATTCTGTCGTTTCATCCCAGCCAGATGCTCCAGAAGCATCCCATTCTACGAATCATTTGCAAGTTTCAATTTCTCTACTACTTTGTAGTGGTGATGTTTGAGACTATGCTGATGCGTATAACAAGCGTTCAGTTCCTCCTCACAATGAGAAAGAGCGAGAAGGCAAATGATGTTCGGCTCGCCGATCTTCAGTTGCTGCTGATGTTTGTCTACGCTGTTGTATACGTAGGCGGCTTGGTGCTTCTGCTTGGGTGGATGGCTCCTGTGTTCATAGTGGCTCATCAATTGGGCCTTGGGCTTCATCTAGGTGTTGCCTTTGCTCCTAACCACAAGGGTATGGAAGTTGTTGATGACAGCAGTACACGCGGGTTTTTCGACCAGCAGCTGCTGACAACTCGCAATGTCAAGCCTGGGCGGATACTAGATATCTTCCTGGGCGGTCTCAACTACCAGACCGAACACCACTTCTTCCGGAATATTCCCAGGGGCAACCTGGCCAAGGCTCGAAAGATAGTCAAGGCATTCTGTGAAGAATTCGGTCTCCCTTATGTGGAGAAATCGCTATTCTGGTCCATCTGGGACATAGAAAAATATTGGGTATGGGCTTCCTGGACGTCATGGACGCCCGCAATGGAAGCCGCAGCCTAAAGGAGGTGCAGATTGGCCGTGCGGCGGAAATGTTCGATTCATTACTCGAACACCCGCCGCACTTTCCATATAATGTCAGTTGTTAGTGGTCAGTTGTCAGTTGTATAATCCTCATATGGATTCTTCTGGTAAGGATATCTTCATGATCATAGATGGGAGTGCTATTGTTCATCGTGCATATCATGCTATGCCACCTCTTAATACGGCCTCAGGAGTTCCTACAGGAGCAGTTCACGGGTTTTTCTCAATGCTTCTTAAGTTAATTCAAGAATTAAAGCCTGCTCATCTTGCTGTTGCATTTGATAGGCCAAAAGCCACGTTTCGCCAGCAATTGTACGTGGGTTATCAGGCTCAAAGACCTAAGATGGAATCTGATTTGTCAGAGCAGTTTGGAATGATAATAGATATTTTGCACAAGGCAAAAATAGCTGAGTATGCAGTAGATGGGTATGAAGCAGATGATATTATTGGGACTTTGTCTGCTAAATTTGAAGCTAAGAGTCCAAATAATGAAACAATAATAGTTACAGGAGACAGAGATATGCTTCAGCTTTCTGATGAAAATACAAAAGTTCTCATGCCTATAAAAGGAATTTCTGAAGTTAAAATTATGAGTCCAGCAGAGATTAAAGAAAAATATGGCGTAGATGCACCAAAAATAATTGATCTTAAAGCTCTTACTGGAGACGCATCAGATAATTATCCAGGAGTTCCAGGTATTGGCCCTAAAACTGCTGCAAATTTGATCAATGAATACGGTAATTTTGAGAATATTTATCAACACTTGGATGATATAGCTGTTAAAAATAAAAATCTTGCACAGAAGCTTATTGACGGCTCAGAGTCTGGACATATTTCTTACAAGCTCGCCACTATTTTAAAAGACGTGCCTTTCTCATTTGATTTTGCAGATTGTGAATTTGAAAAGATTAGTGCAGCAAGTTTTATGCAGGCCTTAGAAGAAAAAGAATTTAAAACCTTACCTAAGAGAGTAGAGGATGTTTTTATTAATAAAGTAGAAGTTAAAAAATCAGATCAGATGAAGTTATTGTAACTGCATAGAGTATCCAGATGAAAATCGCATTGGTGCATGATTATATTAAGGAATTTGGGGGAGCAGAGAGAGTATTAGAAGAATTGCATAGAATTTATCCAGATGCTCCAATATATACAGCTTTTTATAAAAAGGGTTCAACAGCATATGAGCGTTTAAAAGACGCAAGGATTATTCCTTCTTGGGTTCATTACGTTCCGTTTTTCTCTGATAAGCTTCATAGTCCTTTAAGATTTCTAACTCCTCTTATTTGGGGGTCATTTAATTTTTCAAAGTATGATGTTGTTATTTCTTCTGCTTCTTGGTATGTAACCAAAGGATTTGGTTCAGCAAATTCCGGTAGAAAACCAATAGAGATTTGTTATTGTCATACACCCCCCAGATGGCTATATGGGTATAAAACATCAATTGAATTTCAACGGTATTGGCCTGTAAAGATTTACGCTTTAATAGTTGGGCATTTTATGAGAATGTATGACTTTAAAATGGCTCAGAGGGTAGACTATTTTGTAGCTAATTCAGAAGAAACAAAAAAAAGAATAGAAAAATTTTATAGGCGTAATTCAGAAGTAATTTACCCTCCGGTCAGCTTGCCTGGAATCAAGAATCATGAATCAGGAATTAAGGGTAAAAAAGATTACTATTTAGTGGTAGGGAGAATTGTAGGTTCAAAAGGATTGGATTTAGCAGTTTCAGCAGCAAATGAGTTGGGTTTGAAACTAAAAATTGTAGGAATTCCTGCGGGCTATTACACGGGTTATAAATCCATATCAAAGAAGGCCTCAAGTAAAGTAGAGTTTTTAGGATATGTTAGTGATAGTGAGTTAGTAAAATTGTATTCTAACGCAAAAGCATTTTTAGCCCTTGCTCAGGATGAGGACTTTGGAATAACTCCAGTTGAGGCACAAGCTTGTGGAACCCCAGTAGTTGCATATTATGGAGGTGGGTATAAAGAAACTGTTGTGGGTGGCAAAACAGGAGTATTTTTTAGAGAATACACGCTGGAATCATTAGTAGAAGCTATTAAAAAGTTTGAGAAGTTAAAAATAAGCTCAGAAACTTGCCACAAGCAAGCAGCAAAGTTTTCATCAACCATTTTTGATAAGAAGATAAAGGAGTTTGTAAAAACAATAAATAAATGAAAACTAGATTAGTTGTTGCTGCAATAATTGAGAAAGATGGAATGATTTTACTTGGTCAGAAACCTGCTGGGAAAGGTCCATACCCAGACAGTTGGCACCTGCCTGGTGGTGGAGTGAATCTTGAAGAGGAAACGCTAGAAGACGCAATGAGGCGTGAGATAAAAGAAGAAACTGGGCTTGATGTTATAAGCTTGGAAAGAGACGGGTTTGATGAAGATTATGAAGAAGATAAGCATGGAGAGCTCACTCATTATGTATTTTTAAGATTCAATGTAGTGCCAGAAAATATAGACGCAAAAGCCGCTGATGATTTAGTAGAGCTAAGGTGGTTTAAAAAAGAAGAATTAAAAAATCTTAAGCTTGCCCGCCCACTCTCAAAACACCTCAAAGAAATAGGTTTGATTTAATTTAGTATAATAACTACATGCCAGAATTACCCGAGGTCGAGACTCTTAAACTCGGATTACAAAAATACACGGTTGGGAAGACTATTGAGTCTGTAGAAGTTATTGATGGGAAGCTTTTAACAGGGGAACCAGATTTTATAGTAGGCGCAAAGATAACTGATGTCAGACGCTATGCAAAAGGAATTGTGATAGATCTTGATAACAATTATTCCATAGCATTTCATATTAAGCTCACGGGACAACTAATCTTCAGAGATGATTCAAACAGAGATCTTCAAGTAATGAAGCCGGTGCCGGATAAAGTTCCAAATAAATTTACAAGAGTAGTTCTTAATTTTAAAGGTGGTTCTAATCTTTACTTTCAGGAGGTCCGTGGATTTGCCTGGATGAAGATTTTAAAAACAGACGAGCTTAAGTCTCTACCTTTCTTTAAGTCTTTAGGGCCAGAGCCAATTCCATCTCCAGGATCAGGAACGCCCAAGCTTACGCTTGAGAAGTTTTCTGAAATTGTAAAGAAATCCAATCTTCCTATTAAAGTTTTACTTATGGAGCAGACTAAGATTGGTGGAATAGGTAATATTTATGCAAACGATAGTTGTTTTGATGCTCATATTGACCCAAGAAGAAAAGCAAAAGAATTATCAGACAAAGAAATAGAAACTTTGTTTGACTCTATCCTTAAAGTGCTTAAAAAAGCGTTTGAGTATAGAGGTTCGTCTGAGCTAAATTTTGTAGATGTTTTAGGCCAACTCGGAGAATACCAAAAGCATTTTCTAGTTTATGGAAAGAAGAATAAACCATGTAGTAGGGATGACGGTGGAGTAGTGGAAAAAATATACCTGGGTGGCCGCGGAACCTTCTTCTGTACAAAGTGCCAACACTAACGAAAGGCGAAATGTGAATTACGAAGCCTTAGAGTTAAATTCCTGCTTTCTTAATGGCATCTGCCATGTCTGTGAAGTTGTATGCACCAGGAAACATGGTGTCATTGAGGTAAAAGCCTGGAGTCCCTTGTACTTGTAGATCAGTAGCTAGCGCTTGGTCTTTCTTAAGTTGTTCATCATATTTACCACTGTCAAGACATGACTTCATAGCAGATGGATCATAAACTCCAGATAGAAAATCAGCTAGCTGTTGAGACTTTTCTTTATCATTTTTAATTTCATTGTTGAGGAGATTGTATCCAGCATTTGTCATGAGCTCATTGTGAACTTCCCAGAATTTACCACTTTCATTGGCGCAATACATTGCTTTTGTTCCCATTTCTCCATTTCCATGACCTGGGTAGTAAATATATGAAAATGCAATTTTACCTTCATCTAAGAGTTTTTTAAACTCTGTAACAGGAGCTACATAACTACCTCCATCATCTTTCATGGTAAATTGTGAACCCACCTGTTTATTAAGCTCAGGATCATGGCCACCTGCTATATGGCAGTATGGGCAAGAAGGATCAGCAACCTCTACAACAACCAATTTTTTATTAGTGTCACCAAATTTTAGTTTGCTTTTCATGAATGCATCTTTTACTTTTGCGAGTGAAATCTTAGGTTGTGCAGCTTGTTCTGTGGAGGGTGTTTGAGCTGTAGCGGTAGTAGTTGCACCACCTTTCTCTAGAGTTTGAACTCGGGAGTAAAGGTATCCACTCATAAAAACAGAAATTAATAGCGCAACATAGAGTAGGGTGTTAGTCTTTATTTGAGGGATTTTTGCAGCTAGCTCACCAAGAGTTAAGGGTTTATTTTTTTTAGCGCGAGATACTGTGTTTTTTTTTGCAACTGCACGTGGCATGCAGATATATTAGATTAATGCATTTGCATTTGTCAACAGTCCACTGCATTCAGTCTAGAGTAGACTGTAGTCGGTAGACCATAAGTACACCATCTTGCTAAATTCTTAATCGTGTGATAATTTATTTGTTAGCTAAAAATAGGGTCCCGCTTGGGGCCTCTTTTTTGCCGTAAATGCATAAAGATAAAGTAGTAATATCCCTAGGTGGATCCCTCATTGTTCCTGCAAGTGGTATAGATATAACTTTTCTAAAGAGCTTTGATCAATTTATTCGTAAGCAGCTAAAAGATCATCCTGATCGTCAGTTTTTTATAGTGGCAGGAGGAGGTATTACCACTCGCCAATATCAAAATGCCGCAGCGAATGCAGCAGGGCATGATATAGTCCCAGAGGATTTAGATTGGCTTGGACTTCATGCAACAAGGCTCAATGCTCATCTTATTAGAACTATATTTCGCGATGTAGCAGAACCATTTATTCTTAAGCACTACGAAATAATTAGAAAGGTTGATAAGCGTGTTGTAATTGGTGCTGGGTGGAAACCAGGCTGGAGTACAGATTTTTGCTCTGCAATGATTTGTGAGGATTATAACGTAAAAACAGTTGTTAATATGAGTAATATTGATATGGCATATGATTCTGACCCAAAAACAAATCCAAATGCTAAACCACTTAAGAAAATAAATTGGACTGACTTTAGAAAAATTGTAGGAGATAAATGGACTCCTGGAATGAATATGCCATATGATCCTATTGCATCTAAAAAAGGTCAAGAGCTAGGATTAAAAGTAATAATCTTAAAAGGGAATAATTTTGAGAATTTAGAGAATTATTTTGAAGGAAAAGACTTTGTTGGAACTACTATTGAGGGATGAAAACTTCAAAATTTAAATTTTCTAATTCTTAATTTTTAATCATTTTTTAAATTATAAATTTCAAATTAAAAATTATGTATAATCCATTTAATGATAGACTTTGATCCTCAAGTTTTAAGACATCTTTACAAGCCAGCTCTAGATTCTCACAAGGGAGAGAACGGTAAGGTTATGATAATTGCAGGTAGTAAATTGTTTCATGCAGCTGCACTCTGGCCGCTTTCAATAGCTTCAAAAATGGTTGATATGGTATTTTTTTCCTCAGTAGATGAAAACAATAATATTGTTGAGAAAGCAAAAGAAGAATTTAGAAACGGTATCGTTGTTCCAAGATCAAAAATAGATAATTACGTGAATGAGGCAGATGTGATTTTAATTGGCCCAGGTTTACCAAGAGAAGAAGGATTAGAAGAAGGTGACACTGATACAAAGGAGATGACTGAGAGATTACTTGCTAAGTATCCAGACAAAAAGTGGGTAGTAGATGGCGGGAGTCTTCAAGTCATAGCTCCTGATATTTTGCCAAAAACTTCAATTATTACTCCTCATAAAAAAGAATTTGAAACTTTATTTGATTTAGAAGCAACGGAGGAGAATGCAATTGAAATGGCAAGAAAGTGGGGGATGGTAATTGTACTAAAAGGAAAAGAGGATTTAGTTGTTTCTGCCGATCAGCAGGTTAAGGTTGCTGGTGGAAATCCCGGAATGACAAAGGGTGGGACAGGAGACGTATTAGCAGGTCTAGTTGCTAGTTTATATGCAAAAAATGATGCATTCTTAGCGGCAAGTGCTGCTTCTTACATCAATAAAAAAGCTGGGGAGTCGCTTGAGATAAAGTATGGGCTTGTTTTTAATGCTTCTGATCTAGCTAATGAAATCCCACTTGTTATGAAAATTCTTCTTACCCCAAGGTCTTTGTGAGTTTGACAAAATAAGCTTGCTGTGTTTAAATTCCAGGCATGATACCAGAAAGACTAGAGCCCGAACAGGACAACCAAGAAGTCCAACAGTGGACAAATCCTTTGCAAACGCCAGATGGTAAATTGACAGCATGGGGATTAACAGCTCGGTTTATAGAGCGCGTAAAATCAGATAGATTTTCTGGATACAGCGCTTTTAAGAATCCAGTTTCTTCCATTGCAGAAACACCTATTGGACAAGAAATTTGGAGAGAAGTATACTCAGAAGCTGTTGCGGAAGGAAAAATTATTCCGGCCAAGCCTGATCCAGTGAAAGAGTTTATTAATAGAACATCTTCAGACTCTAAAGTTCAATAATAGTTACATCTTCTTTGTTTAGTATTCTTTTTGGGACAAATTCATGGTGAGTAGTGGTGATAATGGTCTGCTGATCTGGTAATAAATCAAATACCTTGTGAATATTGGCATCATCTAGCTCTGAAAAGATATCATCTAGTAGAAGTACAGGATTTTTGCCAGTGTTTTTACGTAGATATTCTATTTCTAAAACTTTAAGCTGAAAAATAGTCATTCTTTCCTCTCCTCTTGAGCCAAATTCTTGAATAGGTTTTTCTCCACCTGGAAAGAAAAACTTAAAATCATCTCTTTGTGGACCTACTAAGGTTACTCCTGCAGCTTGCTCTTCAAAGTGGTATTTAAAAAGGCGCTCTGTGGACATAATGCTTTTGTCATAAAAAAATGAGAAGTCAAAAATATCTTTTGTAGAATCATTTACAAAATTTACAAGCTTTTCTCTAAGATTTGTGAGTATTGTTCCATTTTCTATCAAAATATTATTGAAGTACTCAAAGTCAGCTGCTCGGTAAGATTTTTTGCCTTCTTTCATGTCATAAAGCATTCTATTTCTATGTTTTAGTGCCTTTTCATAAGTTGTTAGTGCATGCTTGTATTCTTTATGTGCTTGGTAAAGAATTGAATCTATATATTTCCTTCTGATACTAGGAGAGTCAGTAATAAGCTCAATATCATGTGGGGTAAAAAGAGAGGAGATAAAGTTAGAGGTAAATATTATTTGGCTACGAGCAACATTGTTAACCAAGAACTTTTTTGATAAATATCCACGTTGAAGAGAAAATATTACTTTTAAATCAATATCTTCACCTTCATCTTCAACTGCAGCTTCTATGTTTGTAAATTCTGTGCCTTCACGAATAGTGTCTTTATCATGGTGAGCTCGGAAAGATTTACCACCAGAAAGAATAAATATTGATTCTAGAATATTTGTTTTACCGGCAGTGTTTTTACCAATGATTACTGTAGTGGGGGAGAGCGTGAAGGAGGAGTTTTTATGGCTGCGGAAGTTTTTGAGTTTTAATGACTTTAGTTCCATTTGGAGAGTATTGTATCAAATGTTGAATAGTCTTTTAGGTCGTCAGTCCCCAAGTATCTTTAAGGTTGTCGCCATAATAATTCAAAGGTTGTCTGTCCCATACGTCGCTTCGCTCCTAGGGACATCACTTACGTCACTTCGTTCCTAAGCGCTCCATAAGATTAAAGATGTTGTCGCCATAATAATTCAAAGGTTGTCGGGAATAAAGCGGCAAATATGCGGTAATTATGATAGAATACTCTTTATGGCACAGGCAAAAGTTACCAAGAAAAAGAAATTAAGAATAGAAATTGTTAAGCAAATGCTAACTCTTTCAACAGCAGGATTTGGACTAGTTGCAGCACTTGCGTGGAACAGTCTAATTCAAGATGTTGTAGCTACCTATATAAAACCATATCTTCCAGGAGCTGGTATTATTTCTCAACTAATTTATGCAGTTATTGTTACCTTAATTGCAGTATTTATTACGTATCAACTTACTGGCCTGTTAGAGAAAATAGAGTCAGAATAATCCCTCAAGCTTTTGGAGATTGGAAGCCAAAATAGGCAAATACTACAGTAGAGAAAAATGTTAACCCAGTTATGATAAGCGCATCTGGATTACCAGAATAACTTAGGAAAAATGCAGTTGCAAACCACTGCATAACAATAACAATAGCTACCCACGGATACTTACTGTAAAAGTTTAATAATTTATCTAGCATTAGTTGATGATATTATATCTTGCAAAATACTTGTTAACAACGGCGTAGAGTGGAGGATCTTTTTCTGCTAAATATGAAACCCAATCAGTAAGATGTTCAATAGCGGCAGCACGGTCCATTCTTTTATAAGAAATAAAATTATTGGTATCTATAAATTCACTTTCGTCATATTTAGCAAAGAATTTTCTTATTTCTCTCACAACGGTAAAATCATTATCCAGAGTTTTTGCCATGAATCCCACCAGGGAGATTGCTCTGAAAAATGCTACCATTTCAGAGGGTAATTTAATTTTGTAAGCTGCTGCTTCTCTGAGCATTCCCATTGCTGCTGTTGTGTAGTCTTTTTTAAGATTTTTTAAATCAACTCTATCATGCGCTACGCGTTCTGCTAGAGAATCAGAAAGTTGGGTCGCGAGAGATTTCATGAACTTATCAATCACTTCATCAGAGAAGCTAGCCGGAAAAGCACATTCAACCATCTGCTTTAATTCTCCTCCAGCAAAGTTGAGTAAATGATAACCGGTTGATTTTGCATCCATATTTCCCCAGGCTTTTATCATTTCCAGAAATGGTTTTTGATTAGGTACAGAGCTTCCTAAAATCCCAAAATCAACGAATCCAATTTTGTTATTTTTCATAACAATAATATTTCCGGGGTGGGGGTCAGCATGATAATAGCCTATATAAAAATACTGTCTTAATAGTTCTTCAACAATCAGTTTTGGAGTTTGGACAATGTCAATTCCCTGTCTTAAAAGCATTTCTGCATCTAGCTCTCCATCTCTCATGCCTCTTAAAATTTTACTAAGTTGGATGCCTTCAATAAATTCCTGGACAAGTATCTTGCTAGTAGAGTATCTGTAATACATTCTTGGAATAACTACATCTGGATGTTGTTTATTTCTAAATAGTCTGTCAGTATTTTCTGCCTCAATTCTGTAGTCAAGCTCTTCTCTTGTCCATTTTTTAAATCCTGTGGCAAATTCTTTCCACGGCAAAGCATCAATTTTGAATAGTAAATCTGCAATGAAAGCAAGAATATCTATAAAAATAAAATCTACGGAAATATCATTTTCTATCCCGGGACGCATTATTTTAATGGCAACTTTTTTGTTTCCAATTTTACCAATGTGAACTTGTCCGAAAGATGCGGCAGCAAATGGATGTTTATCAAATGCGTCAAAAATTTTATCAGGTGTAGCTCCCAGTTGTTGAATAAATACTTTTTCTACTTCACTGTAAGAAAATGGTCTTACGTTATCAAGAAGATCAAGAAGCTCAAGAGAGTATTCTCGGGGTAACGCGTCCACTCTTAAAGAGAGAAGTTGTCCAAATTTAATAAAGGTACCTCCGGCTTCTTCAAAGAAGTTTCTAACAAGTTTTTGGCGTGGTTTTTTGTATAGTCTGAGTTTGATTAACAAATAAATCCAAGAGTATTTAATAATTATCCCGGAAACTTTAAAAAATCTTTTCATTAATCATTTAACTTCTTGCAAAGCCTAAGAAGAATAAAGTTAGAACTGTAACAGTGGCATAGATATATAACCAAGTAGGATCAATAATTTTAAATCCAGCAAGGACAAATGTTGCTATCCAAACTCCCAAAATAGAAAGACAAACCCATGGATATTTCATTTCTAGATTATATCACCATGGATAATTCATTGTATAATACATGATATGTATAGCCCTACCTTCACTATTAGCAATAAGATTTTGAAAAATATTGGTGCTATAGAAGCAGCTCGTCAGGTAATAGAAAACGCACCACTTCTGCCTTATTGGGAAAAGAAGTTTCAAGATGAAGCACTTATCAGAACCACTCATTATGGAACTCACATTGAAGGTAACGAACTTTCTTTAACTCAGGTTCAAAAAGTACTCGATGGAGAAAGAATTGTAGCAAGAGACCGCGACGTTCAGGAAGTTATTAATTATAGAAACGTCCTGGATTATATTGACAAAAGAAAAGAATCAAAAATAGAAGAATCAACTATTCTTGATCTTCATAGAATTGTTGTAAAGAATGTTTTAAGAGATGATGAGGCAGGCGCTTACCGCGAGAAAGAAGTAGTAATTAGAAATTCTATTACGGGTGATGTGGCTTTCCGTCCACCAAAATCAATAGAAGTCCCATGGCAAATGAAAGAGTTTGCCTCATTTATAGAAGAAGAGGGTGAGCTTCATCCTGTTTTAAAAGGTGGGGTAGTTCACTATGAATTTGTCAGAATACATCCTTTCTTAGACGGTAATGGTAGAGTAGGGCGAGCGTTATCTATGATGCTTTTGTACAAACTTGGATATGATATTAGGCAATTCTTTTCTTTAGAAGAGCATTTCGATAGGGATCCTGACCGTTATTATGACGCATTGCAGTCTGTTGAAAGAAATAATGGAGATCAGACTGTGTGGCTTGAGTATTTTACAGAGTGTCTTGCAATAGAACTCTCTAAGATTCGTGAACGTATAGAGAAGATTTCTGTAGATACAAATCTTAAGAAAAAGCTGGGTGGCCCTGTAATGCTAACTGAGAGACAGCTAAAGATAATTGAGTACATTACTGAGAATGGATATATAGAGAATAATGCATATAATTCCCTTTTCCCTATGGTGTCAGAAGATACGGTTCTTCGCGAGGTTCAAGATCTAGTCAAAAAAGGCCTTCTTAAAAAGCAGGGGGTTACCAAGGGGGTCAAGTATATAATGAGCAAAGAATAAATATGGATACGCCTCAAGGAATTGACAATCTACCACCACAACAGGAAACTGCATCAATTTTTAAAAGATTCAAGGAGTGGAGAGAGCGAGGTTTTAGTGAAGATGCTGTTGCTGTCTATGGAATGAGTACGGAGAATTTTCGCAGGATAATGCAAACCGGGCAAATTCCTCCATCGCCACATCAGGAGAATATTCCATACCAAAAAGAGCTTGCTGATAAAGGCAAGTTGCTATATTTTTGTCTCCCATTTCGCAATGCTCTTCATCTTCGCAATTTTTATCTGTATCAGGAGATGGAGAAAGTGCTCGGTGTAAATAGTGGGTATTTAGAGGCCGAAGAGCAAATAGAAACAGCTGCAATCTATGCTCATCATCGCGCCTTTGATGAGAGATACACTGCGCTCACTGGAGAGCAGGAGTTAGATGATGGAGTGAGAACCCTTCTTGATTCAAAGTATGTTTATAAAGAAGAATTAATACCTGAGGAAGAAAAAAAGATTTCAGATGAGGTTGAAAGATTGAAGAAAAGAGGGATAGACTTAATGGATGTATTTAAAGATGCGAATAGTAGAAAGGGAATATTGCTTTACTTAAATAAAAGTATTTTTGAATATTATCTTTCCCAAACACCTGAAGATGAAACTGAACTCGTAATTGCAACCGACAAACCTCTGACAATTGATATAATATCTGGGATTCAGATCCTATCAGAGCATGAAGATGAAGAACTTAAAAAAATTTATGAAATTTAAAGATTTATCAAAACATTTAGAAAAATTAGAGGACACTGCATCCCGTAACTCCATGATCGAATTACTCTCAGAGCTTTTTAAAGAAGCGGATGCAGAAGAAATTGATAAGATGATTTATCTTCTTCAGGGTAGAGTAGTTCCGCTTTATGAACCACTTGAGTTTGGAATGGCAGAAAAGCAAATGTTAAAAGCAATTGCTTTTGCATATGAAGAAGATGATGCAAAAGTTGCAGCAGAATATAAAAGAATTGGAGATATAGGAACACTCGCGGAAAAATTAGCTGGAGAAAAACACAAAGGTTCAAATATTTCAGTCGTCGAGGTTTTCGAACAGCTCAAAAAAGTAGCAGAAACTGGTGGTGCTGGATCAGTAGAAGCCAAAATGCACATAGTCTCTGATCTTCTTAAAAAACTTGATCCACTTTCAGCCAGATTTGTAACAAGAATTCCCGTTGGGAAAATGAGACTTGGTTTTTCTGACATGACGGTTCTTGATTCATTAGCTTGGATGACGGATGGGACAAAGGCATTAAGAAAAGAAATTGAGCCAGTCTTTAACATCCGTCCTGATCTTGGATATATTGCCAAAACAATTAAAGAAAAGGGAGTTAAGGGACTTGCAGCTGCAACGCCGGTTCCATTCACTCCCGTACTCATGGCGCGGGCTGAAAGACTTTCTAGCGGTGAAGAAATCATTAAAAAAATTGGCGAATGTGCAATTGAGCCTAAGTTTGACGGATTCAGGCTTCAAATCCACAAAAAGGGAGATAAGGTAAAGCTAATTACTAGAAATCTTGAAGACGTTACATTTATGTATCCGGATGTTGTTGAAGGAGTTCGCAGTCAAATCAAAGCAAAAGACGCAATAATGGAGGGAGAGGCTATTGCCTACACTCGTGAAACTGGAGAGTTTTTGCCTTTTCAGATAACTACTCAGAGAAGAAGAAAGTATGATATTGAAGAAATGGCAGAAAAAATACCATTAAAACTAATGGCATTTGAACTATTATTCGTAGACGGCCGTAACATGATAGGAGAGCCCTATGCAGAAAGAAGAAAAGCCATGCTTTCAATTCTTAAAGAGGGCGAAGTTATTATTCCATCTGATGAAAAGGTATTTAACGACGCAAAAGAAATAGAAAACTTTTTTGATGATGCAATTTCCCGTGGGCTTGAAGGGATTCTAGCCAAAAAACTTGATGGTACATATCAAGCCGGAGCTCGAGGCTGGAATTGGATAAAGTTCAAAAGATCTTATTCTTCTAAGCTTGATGATACCGTAGATTGTCTTGTCATGGGGTATTATTTAGGAAGAGGCAAGAGAACAGCTTTTGGAATAGGCGGATTTTTAATAGGTGTGTATGACAAAAAAAATGACCAATTTGTAACAGTTTCCAAGGTAGGAACAGGTTTAACTGATGAAGAATGGAAGACTCTTGCAATTCGCGGAGATAAATTAAAGGCAAAAGTGAAACCTCCATTGTATTTAGTAGATAAAAATCTTGAGCCCGATGTATGGATGGAGCCTGAGGTTGTTGTAGAAATTAAAGCAGATGAATTAACCCGCTCGCCAAATCACACAGCGGGAAGAATAATGAAGGCATCAAAAAGCGGAAGTGCATTTGATGTAGATGTAGCTGGATATGCTCTAAGATTCCCAAGACTAGAAAGATTTAGAGATGATAGAAAGCCAGAGGATGTGACTTCTCTAGAAGAAATAGAGGAAATGTTTTCTTCCCAACACCACGGAAAGAATAAAAAGGGTGGAGAATAAATTATGAAAGATAGATTTAAATCTATTAGGCTTGGTCTTGCAGCGGCAGGTGTTTTAACTGTTGCTTGTAGTGGGGGAGCAAGCAATGATTCACGCCCAGTAGATTTTGCAAGAGCATCGTGTAATAACTGTGAGTTTGTAGGAGGCCCTAATATCCCTATAATTTTATCTACAGATTCACAATTAAAATCAGAAATAGCACCTCCTTCAAATATAGAAGATGTTGAGTTTTCAACAGAAGAAGCGTGTTTACGCCCAGAGGAAAAACGTTTTGATAGGTTAACTATTCCATTTGGTCAAAATATTAAAATTGATGATTCTAGATTTATTGTTGGATTACCAGGAAAGATTACAAGTACACAAGCAAAAGGTTTTTTAAGTGATTTTGATAATTCATTACCAGGCAGATCTTCTTTAACAGTTTATACATTAAAATCTGTAACAAATTTACAGACTCAATTATCCGGAGTAAATACTAGAGTAACAATTCAATACGTATGTCGTTGAAGATAGAACTGCAGTTGTTCTGTTTTCCCCTATTGACAAGCTAATTTGAATAATGTAAATTTATTACAGATATGGATAACACCAACCCAACAGCACCAACAGCTGATACACCTGCAGCTCCAGCAATGCCAGGAGCTCCAGCAGATCCTATGACTCCTCCAGCTGCTCCAACAATGCCTACTACTCCAGAACCTACAACTCCAGCTGAGCCTATGACACCACCTGCTCCAGCTGAGCCTATGACACCACCAGCACCAGAAATGCCAGCTACACCAGCACCAGAAGCTCCAGCAGAGCCAACTGGTGGCTCAACTCCTCCTCCAGCACCTGGAGCCCCAACAATGTAAAAAGCGCCGAAAGGCGTTTTTTTATGCCCATTTTTCATGTTATAATGCCTCGATGCATATTGAAAGTAGAGATAAATCTGAAATGCCTGCTGTGAATTTAGGTGAAAATATTTTCCCCTTTGCTAAAATACAAGGTCTTTCCCAATTAGAAAATGGACCAACTAGGGATGTTTTGTACAAATCAGATGAGTTTGAGATAAAAGATGTAGGGGTAGCAAGAATTATCTTACTTGACGCAAGAGATGTAATAAGCGATTTTGAAGATACGGTTTTAAGAATAACAGGCGATAATGCAACTTTAGTATCTCCAATTCATACTCTTGCATCTGTATGGGTAAACTTAAATTTATTTAGTAAAGACACTCCTGTTCCAGATCGCTGTGTAGTGGTGGTGAAGAATTTGGAACTATTTTCAAGACATGAAGATTTAGATC